>Ga0208980_10001264_pt1 | contig 15229 bp, 11 predicted proteins | sample WetSurMetagenome_3_FD_187993 | JGI IMG/M metagenome (GOLD analysis project Ga0208980, IMG submission 187993) | Wetland microbial communities from Twitchell Island in the Sacramento Delta, sample from surface sediment Aug2011 Site A1 Bulk (version 2) | ecosystem: Environmental > Aquatic > Marine... | reverse complement strand
GTAAAATTGAAAACCTCCAGTTCCCCATTGGTGTCATCCATATGTGCTGTATGGCGCCGGATCCTTCAATAACCGCCATTGTGAATGTCTCCCCGGGTTTTATCCTGACAAAGGGATTTACTTTCCACCCCTGTCCAAGGTCGCGTGCTGCATTATATGCATTGGCAGCATTCGGCTTATCTTTATCTGCCGGATCTGCCATCCCTGCTTTTCCCTTTTCCCCTGAAAAATTTTCGGGACTTATTGAACGGGTCTTAGCATCGGATAATCTGTAAAGATTACCCATATTCATTTCAAGCCCATTGAATTTATTCTGTCCTGCTACAAGAAAAGGAAGAAACAAACAGATTAATACCAGTAACTTTTTCATATTATCTTACTTTAAATTTTGAAAATTCACCAACAGATAAATTTATAAAAAAGCAGGGATTAAAGAACTTATTCTTTGTGAATCTTCTTAATATAAAAGGGGAGCCAACGATCTCCCCTTCTCAAAAACTATAATTTAATATTGTATTTCTTCGATATTTATAGCTTCCTAAAAAATATATCTGAATGACAGCGCAGCTTCATCGCCCCATAGACCTTGATCTCCAATAAGGTTTAACACTGGTTTCCAGTCAATACCAATACTAATCGGAACCTCAGAGAAACTATATTCAAGTCCCAGTATTCCAACTGCTCCAATGACGGCATATGTTGTACCTGCCTCTCCCCAGGGAGTATTATTCCCGTCCCAGAAACCGACGTGACCTCCAAATCCATAATACCAATTCAGATGTTCCACGTCAAATGCCCGGTTATGTACTTCATACAAACCTGTCATGTCAAAACCATCCCATTTTGTTGTCAAAAGACCCTCAAAAGCAGCTTTAGCTCCGACAAAATGTTTTATCGTAATGCCTGACGATGTTCCGGCTCTTAATCCAAGACCTGTTTTATATTCCTGTGCCTTCGATGACACGATTATAACAACCATAAACATTAAAATTAAAATGATCCTTCTCATATTCATTTTTTTTATAATGACTATCCGGAATGAATAATAATAATTCTAGCTATCACATGTACTCATCCCCCCTGCCCCCTTCTCTTGCAAACAAAAGAAGGGGGAGTAAAACGCTTTGCCCCTCTTTGCGAAGCAGAGAGGGGTTGGGGTGAGTTCATGTTATTATGTAATTGATATTTAATCACTTACTAAATATATATTATTGAAAGCCGATACTCATGTTTTTTATTTGAAGCGCAAAACTAATAAATAAACTATATGAACGAGAAAATATTGTCTGCTGAAATTATCATCAGTTCCTCACAATTATGAATATGTAACATCGCCCGGAGACGCTGTAAAAATATTTATATCTATATTTATGTTATGAAGACAAGAATTATATCACTGTTCTATTTCTTGTCCGGGATACTCTTCTTAATTCTGGGTAATAAAGGACCATTTCCCCTGGCATTCATTGCGAAAGCGCTCATCATCCCTTTGCTTATGATCCTTTTTCTTACAAAATGCAGATCAGGCTTAAGTAGTTCTCACAGGTTTATTTTTGCCGGACTTTTCTTTTCATGGGCAGGAGATGTGGCACTTGAGTTCTCGCATGTGAATGGGAATATGTTCATTTTTGGACTTGTCTGCTTCTTACTTGCGCATGTAATGTATTTTACAGTTTTTATCACTACACCCGGGGAAAATGTCATTCTAAGTAAGCGTGTTTACTTTTTAATCCCGGTGCTTCTCTATGGTGCAGGACTGATATATTACCTTTATGATGATCTGGCAGATATGAGGATACCTGTGATTATTTACGCGGTAGTAATTCTCTCTATGCTGGCAGGAGCTATCAACAGGCTCCGGAAGGTAACAAGCAAAAGTTTTTACATTGTATTATCAGGGGCTATCCTGTTTGTTATATCGGATTCAGCTATTGCAATAAATAAATTCAGCCATTCCTTTGAATACTCTTCAATGGTAATAATGTCAACTTATGTTATTGCCCAATACCTTATTGTTACCGGTTTTATAAATCAGTTCAGTGACAATTAAAGTACGTATCTCATTCAATAAAATTACCTTCTGAAAACCTGATTCTCTATCTTCTTTGCCTTATTGCGTTCACGAATAACGGGAATAAGGTCTTCTCCCACCAGTTTGAAATTTTCAGCATCTTCCGGTGAAACGACATATATTGTTGAACCGGGCTTAAGTCCCTGCTCCACAATCACGTTTTTATCGTTCGACTCACCGAGTACAACTACCTCTTTGGTCCTATTTTTTCCATAGACAAATGGTATACTATCGGGACCAGCCTGGACACATTCAGTTGGGATAAAGGCTACATTATCAAATGTTTTAATAATGATCTTATTACTGGTTGTCATTGAGGGTCTGAGTGCAGGGTCAGAACCATCGACCCTTATCTGTACTTCAAACATTTTTGCATCTGAGTTTGGCAGTACTTCCCCGATATTGGCCACACTGATGACGCTTCCGTTATATGTCTTTTCAGGAAAAGCATCTACATTGATATTAACTTTCTGACCTGGTTTTACTTTACTTACATCTATTTCATTAACATAAACCTTGGAAATCATCGAGGTAAGATCAGGAAGAGTTGCGATTACCCTGTCGAAAGGATTGACTTGTGAACCGGCTTTTCTTTTAGTACCATTTCTCTCTTTTTTATAAATAACCATACCTGCTGCTGGTGCTTTTATGGTAAACTCAGCCAAAAACTCATCAATATCCTTTACCAGCTGGATTTGTCTGTTGAGGTGCATCTTCTCATGGTTTATTTCTGACAATGTTTTTGCTACCTGCAGTTCATAACCCTTAATTTTCTGCTGAAGAGTCCTTTGTGCTTTATCGAGGGCTATTTCCGCCTGGCGTATTGTTGCAGGCGGTTCATATTTTGACTGTGCCAGGGTGATAGCTGCCTCTTCAACTACATATTTCTGGTTCTTTATATCATCCCTCAGGTTAGTAAGAACTACCGCTGTATCAAGTACTTTCATCTCTACATTTGTCTGGTAAGTCGTAAGCTGTTCCTGAGCATCTTTCAGGGTATTTGAATAAGATGACCTGTCAAGTTGTGCAATATAATCACCTTCATTTACAATTGTTCCCTCAGGTACAATGTCCTGAATCTTAAGTTCCATGGCATGCATATCACCACCTCTTATCTGCATGGATCCGCCACCGCCTCGGTTACCACCACCCTGCTGCTGATTGGATTGTCCAATCTCGGGCCCTTTAACATCCACCGATCTCTCAGCAATCAATTCACCTGTATTTGATACAGTGATTTCGAAAGCTCCATTTTTAACTTCTGTAAATGTACTTACAACATTCTTTTTTGAAGTTATTCTGTTGAAGGCGACCAATGCTGCAACAGCGATTACAACTCCTGAAATAATCAATATTCGTTTCCTCATTTATGTATAAATTTTTATCATTATTTTCAAAAAGAATTCAACCACAAAATTATTACAAAATTACCTCATCAAAGCTTCTTTACTAAACATTTAACAACAATTAACATCATCCCCGGCAGAAAACTATACAGCTAAAATTTTAGTTTCCCCTTATTAAGACAATCAGAAAGGTGTTTCTATTCCTTGCCATGTAAAAATTATTATCTGAATATTCATCTCGGGTAATATTAATGGAAAAAAGAAAAAAGTATATTTGCCGACTATTCAGGCGGAGAGCAATGGAATTAGCCCTGAAAATATAAAGAGACTTTCAAATTGACACTTACATTCTATAACGCAACCAAGTTTTACTATCTACTGATTTTCCTGAGCCTGACGTCCGTTTTATTGCCAGGTCAAAGCAGTAATAAATCTGATTTGCAGAAGAAGTTCACTATTGGAGGTTATGTACGTGATAACTCAAGTGGAGAAAGTCTGATAGGAGTTACAGTTTATTGTTCCGAGATTAAGGCCGGTGTTGCCACCAATGTATACGGTTTTTATTCATTAAGCCTGTTGCCCGGCAAATACAAAATCAGGTACTCATATATTGGATTTGTTCCGCAGGAAAAGGAGGTGCAACTGGATAACAACCTTACATTAGACGTAAACTTGCAGACTGAACAGAAAGAACTTGGAGAGGTTGTGATAAGTGGAAAACGCACTGATGAAAACGTCCGTGCCCCTGAAATGAGCGTAGTGAAAATGGATATCAAGACAATCAGTAAGGTTCCTGCCCTGCTGGGTGAAATTGATGTGATAAAAGTCCTTCAACTTCTCCCGGGAGTTCAAACGACAAGTGAAGGGTCAACAGGATTCAGCGTACGTGGCGGGAATGTTGATCAGAACCTTATTATACTTGATGAGGCCACTATACATAATGCCTCGCATCTTATGGGATTCTTTTCTGTCTTTAATAATGATGCTGTTAAAGATGTAACATTATACAAAGGCGATATTCCTGCTGCATATGGTGGAAGGCTTTCATCGTTACTTGATGTCAGGATGAAAGATGGAAATGCCAAAAAATTTGGTTTAACCGGTAGTATAGGTACTGTATCAAGTAAACTTACAATCGAAGGGCCCATTATTGTGGATAGAACCACTTATCTTTTTTCAGGACGTCGCACCTATGCAGATCTTTTTCTGCCATTGGCTAAGGATGAAAATGTCAAGAACAGCAAACTATATTTTTACGATTTTAATCTGAAGCTAACACATGTGATCAATAAAAACAACCGGCTTTACCTTTCCGGGTATACCGGGCGTGATATTTTTAAAAATGAGTTTGCATCAATGGGTTTTGGCAACCAGACCGGATCACTGCGATGGAATCATCTGTTCTCTAACAGACTCTTCTTTAACCTAAGCCTTATCTATTCTAATTACAATTACGAACTGGGAACCCCTGCCGGCGATGCAAATTCATTCAAATGGACTTCTCAGATGCGGGATTATTCGGTTAGATTTGATTTCACACATTACCTTGCCGGTACACATATACTCAGATATGGAGCAACTTCTATGTACCATGAGTTCTTTCCGGGAACGGCTAGTGGAATTGGCAGCTCGAGTACTTTTACTGAATTTATTTTACCTGCTGAATATGCATATGAGCACAGCTTATATGTCTCTGATGAGTTTAAAATATCAGACAAGTTAACTGTTAAGTATGGATTACGATTTGCAATGTTTCAAAATGTAGGACCGGGAACATACTACCGGTATGATGAATATTATAACCCCGTAGAAACAATCAATTATAGTAAGGGTGACTTTTTTAACTCTTATACCAGTTTTGAGCCCCGTCTGGCTTTTACATACCTTGTTAATGATGTGTCGTCAGTAAAAGGTAGTTATTCACACTCAGCCCAATTTCTTACATTGGCTCAGAATTCTACAGCAGGGACACCTCTTGATATCTGGTTTCCGGCTACACCAAACGTGAAACCGCAGATATGCGACCAGATAGCTGCCGGATACTTCAGGAATTTTAAACATAACATGTTCGAAGTGTCAGGAGAAGTTTACTATAAGAAACTCAGTAACGTTATAGATTTCCGCGATCATGCTCAATTATTGCTTAATCAGTATATTGAGGGGGAATTGCGTGTAGGAAAAGGATACTCATACGGAGTTGAAACCATGGTACGTAAAAACGACGGTCGTCTGACCGGGTGGATCAGTTACACTTACTCCAGATCTTTCCGTGAAATACCTGAAATTAATAAAGGAGACAAATATCGTGCTCCTTACGACAAACCTCATTCTGTAAATATTGTTGCAAACTATGATATAACAAAACGATTAACAGCATCAGCCACATGGGTTTATGCAACGGGGCTTCCAGTTACTTTTCCAACCGGACGAGCTATAATAGGTAATGCAATAATACCAATCTATTCTAACCGCAACGCATACAGGATGCCCGATTATCACCGGTTAGATATATCTGTTTCGCTGAAAGGAAAAGAAAAGGCTGGGAAGAAATGGCATGGGGAATGGAATTTATCTGTATATAATGTTTATAACAGGCATAATGCATGGTCAATCAACTTTACTCATGACGCCACTGATCCAAATGTTACCTATGCTGAGAAGACTTATCTTTTTTCAGTCATACCAGCATTGACATATAATTTTAAATTCTGAACAGAATGAAGAACTCCATAATCATATTTAGCATTCTTTTATTTCCCGTATTGATTGTTTCATGTACTGAAAAGATTGATATTAAGCTGGATGACAGTTACACCCGACTGGTAGTCGATGGAGCCATTACCACAGATACCATGGCTCATACCATAATACTGTCAAAAACCTCGAGTTATTATTATAATATGCCGGTACCGATGGTTACAGGAGCAAGGGTGAGTATCACCGATGGCAATCATAAATATGACCTCAAGGAAAATTCGCCCGGAGTATATTCTACTGCCCCATCTGTATACGGGGTACCTGGTAATACTTATACATTAAATATCAGACTTGCCACTATGATAGGCGGGTATTTTGATTATGAAGCCAGTTCAACAATCTATCCGGTTACCCCACTTGATTCGATCAGTTTACTGTTGCATCCAGATTGGTCAACGGGTGGAATCTGGGAGGTAAAATGTTATGTACAGGACCCTCCTACTTCTGATTATTATCGCTTTTTAGTTTCCAAGGATGGGAAAATGGTTACTGATACCCTGAATGAGTGGTTTGTAATCGACGATAAGTTTTTCAACGGAAATTATGCTAATGGCGCAACTGTTGCATACCTGGAGCAGGATCTGCCAGAAGTAGGACTGCGACCAGGTGATAAGATCACTCTCGAGATGAATAGCATAGGGAAGGATTATGCAGGTTTCCTTTCGGAAGCCCAAACAGAGTTATTTGGTTCAAATCCCTTATTCAGCGGCCCCCCTGCAAATGTAAATGGAAATATCAATAACGGGGCTGTGGGGTTTTTTGCGGCTTATTCTGTAACCAGAGCCTCTGCAATTACCCCTCAGTTCAAGTGACAACAGACTGAATCAGTTTCTTCATTTCATGAATTCCTTTTTGTTTTATCTCACATTATGGCACATATACTGCCCTTTTTCTTACTTTTGGATTCTTTAATTCCTTATTCAATCTGAATTTAAGAAATGAAATTGGACAAGTTTATATTTTTCATCATAATATACATTATCACAGGTGTTTATGGAAGCTTAAACTCCTATTCCCAAAATAGCAGTAATACAATTATTAAGGGAACAGTTATTGATGCTAAAACCAGAGAACCTCTTCCATTTGTTTCTGTTGCACTTGAAAACACTTCAACCGGAACAGTTACAGATAACAAGGGAAACTATACTATAGTCACAATCGCTACATCTTATAAGGTCAGGTTTTCATTTGTAGGTTATGATACAGAATCAAGGATCATATATCCGGGGAAAACTCAGACAATCAACATAGAGCTAAATCCAACTGCTGTCGAACTTGGTGAGGTAGTGGTTAAACCCGCCAAAAGAACTTATAGGAACAAGGACAATCCTGCCGTAGACCTCATTGGAAAAGTAATTGATAATAAGGGCATAAACAGGATGGAAGGCCTCGACTACTATAAATATAGCAAGTATGAAAAGATTGTTTTATCATTAAGCAATTTGCCTGAAGATTTCAAACAGCCCAAATCATTCAACAAATTTCAATTTGTGCTCGACAATGTTGATACAACAAGACAGGATGGCAAAAAGAACATACCTGTATATATTAAAGAGTCGCAAGCCGATTTTTTCTACAGAAGAGATCCAAAAGCCGATAAAGAAATCATTCGTGCAGAAAAAACAATCAAGTTCGATGAATATATTGACAATAAGGGGCTTAGCGCAAATATAAAATACCTTTACCAGGATATAGATATTTATGATAATGAAATATTTTTTCTTTCAAATAAGTTTTTAAGTCCTGTATCAGCCACAGCTCCAATCTTGTACCGCTATTATATTATTGATACTTCAATGGTTGAGAATACAAGGTGTATCAAAATGTTTTTTGAACCACGCAATCCGGCTGATTTTCTTTTCCATGGATTTCTATTTATAACGGCTGACAGCAGTTATGCCATCAAAAAAATTGATATGAGTTTCAATAAGGGCATAAATATTGACTGGGTTAATGATGTCAGGATAATCCAGGACTTTGATAAGATAGAGAATAAGGGATGGGTGCTTACAAAAGATGATACTTCGGTAGATTTTGGGATTTCCCAAAATATTTTGGGTATGTATGGTCAAAAGGAAGTTTATTATAATAATTATTCCATTAATGAAGAAATTGCAGATACTGTTTTTAAGGGACCCGATAAAATAACAAAACTAAATGAGGCTACGAATCTATCGAGTTATTGGGAATCAGCCAGGCTAGCCCCTCTTTCCAGTTCCGAAAAAGCCCTTTATACAATTGTCGATAGTGTAAAGAAGATTCCATCCTTCAGACGCCAGATGGATATTGTAATGCTTCTTACCTCCCAGTTTTTGCCTCTTGGTAAATTTGAAATCGGCCCTGTCGGTACCTTTTACAGCTTCAACCAGATTGAGGGTTCGAGGGTAAGGTTTGGAGGAAGAACAACCTATGAATTCAATAACAGGATTTATTTCGATGGTTACCTGGCATATGCATTTAAAGACGATTTATTTAAATACAACCTGGGAGTAACTTACTCATTGTCCGGAAAATCAATTTACAAATTCCCTGTGCGATCAATCAGGTTGGGTTATCAGTACGATACAGAAACTCCGGGACAGGTTCTGCAATACTCAACTCAGGACAATATTTTATTATCATTTAAAAGAGGAGTTGACGATAAGATGTTTTATAACGGGATACTGAAACTTGAATATCTATATGAATTTGAAAATCATTTTTCATATACTCTTGGTTATAACTTTAAAAAGCAGACCCCGGCAGGTAATCTGTTTTTTACAACCGATGAAACCCAGCCCTGGTCAAATGAAGTCCCGTATATTAATCTTTCGGAAGTAAACGTTAAGCTGCGATATGCTCCAAAAGAACAATTTTACCAGGGGAAAATTTACAGAACTCCAATACCATCAAAACATCCGGTAATGCAGCTCCAGGGCGCTTTTGGTTCAAAGTATCTGAATAGCGATTATAATTACCAGAAAATTAAGTTCGGGATAAGCCGGCGGTTTTATTTCTCAATAGTAGGTTATACTGACGTTGCAGCTGAGGCAGGTAAAGTTTACGGCACAGTGCCATATCCGCTTTTATTCATACACAATGCAAACCAGACATATTCTTACCAGAAGTATTCATATAACATGATGAACTTTCTTGAATTTGTTAGTGATCAGTATTTTTCTCTTAATATAGATCATTCATTTAATGGATTCTTTTTTAACAAAGTGCCGCTTCTCAAAAAGCTGAAATTCAGGGAAGTTGCAACATTAAAAGTATTGTATGGAAGTGTGAGTGATAAGAATAATCCAAATCTCAATCCTGATCTTTTCATATTTCCAACTGCAGAGGATGGCACACCGGTAACTTTCGCAATGGATAAAAAACCTTATATCGAAGGAAGTATCGGTGTATCAAATATCTTAAGAATATTCAGGATAGACCTTATAAAGCGGTTTTCATATCTCGACAACCCAAATGTATCCAGTCTGGGTTTCAGGGTTCAGTTCAGACTGGATATTTAAACACATTTTTTACAAAGTCGCTGGAAATTATCTGACAGATACAAGTTCACGTTTTAAAACACAGAATTCAGATTTCTGTATAATTCTGGTAGAATGAATTTATTCCGAGATAGTTTTTTAGAAAAATCTTGGCCTTGTACCTCAACGACAACCTGTTGAATGAAATATCATAATCAAAATTCCAGTTCTTCCGATCAATATGTTCCTTCATAACAAGAGGATGGGTTTCGGTAAATAACCTCAATGAATCAATCGATGAATAATCATATGTTTGTTTCGAAGCTGCATTCTTAAGCCATCTCATCCCTTTATAAAATGTCTGAGAATTTTTCAGCTTATTCATCATGACATCTGGCTCTTTAACCCAGCCATAATGATAGACATATGCATCTATCTGCTTAACATTCAATTTTTTATTTTCATCCTTTCTGAACCCCTGTGCATCCCTGTAAGAATATATTGATTTATTGTTTTTTACCACTCTTATTTCATGATTATACCATCTTGGAGAATGGCCTACATAATCATATGATCCATAAAAATGTAAATAATTGAACAACAGACCGTCGACAGATTCATCATCTTTCCACTTTTTCATAGCGGCAACAATATTATCAAGATATTTTTCATGAATCACCTCATCACCCTGTATGTAAAACGCCCAGTCAGAATCCTCTGGAATTGCCTGGAATGCTTTATCTGTCTCCTTCGCAAAGACCTTTCCGCCTTCTCTCATCTCGGGTGAATTATCCCAGACAGTTTCGATAACTTTTATTTTTTGTTTGTCAATGTTTTTTATTAATTCAAGTGTATTATCATCAGAATCTCCGACCGCAACAACAAAATCATCACATACAGGCAATATAGATTTTATTGCCTCTGCGACCGGATAATCAAATTTAATTGCATTCCGTATAAATGTAAATCCCGTAACTTTCATATGAGTTAAAATAAATTGATCTCAGAACAAAATTATAATAAATTGGTTTAAAATATTAATCCATCCTCTATTCAGTCAATAAATTAAAAGAAACCCCCCGTAGATCATTGATCTTGTGTTTTTTGCAGTTTGTGATATAATAGCTCTCAACTTACTGGATCTGCCATGTACATATTTTTTTGATCTTAAATGGTTAAATTAACTGAAATAAAATTACTATTTTAACGGCGTGGTCTGGAGTCTTCATATAATTAATTGATCCTCCTGATTTAGCGTACAATTGAATATGAGTATTTTCAGAACCTATTTTGATCGTATAATAAATCCTGTCCAGAAGAGATGGAATTTTCTAAATATCCTTCTGTGGACTATTGATGGTATATCCATTGCATTTGCATTTCAGTTTGCCTATTTTATAAATAATTTCAAAAAGGGAGGTTTTTTCTTTTCTGAAAGATACATGGTGGAGCTGTTTATTACAATTCTCCCTTTCTGGATGCTTATTTTATACCTTATAAAATTTACACAGATTCCCACGAAGCGCTACAAGGTTCTTATGATTATATATCTGCACTCGTTATTAGTAGTGCTTTCTTTATTAATCCTGTTTTGCCATATATTTAACCTGTCTCCTATTCCACTGCATCTGTTAATAGAAATATCTTTCATTGGATTCGTGCTTTTATTCTTTATACGCATTATGGAGTATGAAGTCTTTAAGGACTTTGCGAAAAAGAGACATATTCATAAAAAAATTGTAATTATAGCTGATGACTCTTCCGTACCATATATCGATGATCTTTTATCAAAAAAGGAGTTGGCATATAAAGTTGTTGTGATATTTACTCAATCAGATTTAGTCAAAAATAACTATGAAAACAGGATCATAATACTTCCTGAAAAATATACAGGCATACTTATCGATCTGATTGAAGTAGATCTGATTGACGAAGTACTTTATTTAAAAGACAAAACGGATCCTGCGAAAGTAAGGGAAACTGTTGCAACCTGCGAAGAACTTGGAGTCACATTCAGAATGCCATATAATGAATCAAAAGTCAGCCTTTCCAGTGCTATCAGGACTACGTTCGCAAATGGACATTATTTAAGTTTCATTAATATCCCATACCAATCATTTGCTCTGGCTATTAGAAAAACAACAGATATTAATATAGCCCTGTTGATGATTGCTATTTTTTCTCCTCTTTTTGCACTTATAAGTGGCTTAATAAAATTGACATCCTCGGGACCTATCTTATGTAGACAGGAAAGTGTAGGGGGAAAAGGTCGCCCTATAATGCTGTATAAATTCAGGACACATATCGCAGATGCCGATGAGAAAGGGAATAATGCCGGGTTCAAAATGGGAATTGATACTCAGAGGTCTAAAATCAAAGAAAATCAGAAGTTTACGAAAATAGGGATATTTCTCGTAAAATCAGGTTTGGATCAGTTGCCCCAGCTGTTTAATGTTTTAAGGGGCGAGAAGTCAATAATCGGGCCTCGTTCGACTCTTCAAAGTGAAAAACTACAACAGCTTGATAATTAGCGAAGTCAGTATTCCTTACTGCTTTACCAGCTCCACTCTTCGGTTCAGAGCTTTGCCATCTTCATTATCATTACTTGCGACAGGTGAAGTAGGTCCGTCACCACAAGCCTTAAGGCGTGCAGCACTTATTGAAAATTGAGATACCAGGGCATTGACTACAGAAGCAGCTCTGTCCATTGAAAGTTTCATATTTGCATCGAAAGCTCCTGTGTTATCAGTATGCCCAACTACATAAAGTTTAAGGCCAGGATCAGCTTTCAATAATTTATCAATCTCCTGTAAAGTTGGTTGTGATTCAGGTTTTAATACCGACTTGCCGGTATCAAAATAGATTCCATAAACAGCAACTTTGCCACTCTCCTTAAGACTGTTTGCCATGCTGCTGGCATCAGCAACAATATCCTGGTTCATTGCCTCTTTTTCAATGATGTTAATAAAGTAATTACCATTTCCTCCTGCAGCAACCTTTGCCCATACCTCCTGACCATTTTTAACCAGTTTCAATGTTACATTCTGTATCCCTCCATCTTCCCACTCATAAACGAGCTGACCGCCAATTTTCTTTATTGCATTGGTATAATTTCTCACGATCTGCAACCCACTTGGTGCCTGCATATTTTCTTTCAGGTAATAATTAACATAAATAGAGTGTCCTTCAACAGCCTGGGTTTTCTCTGCGTTGATCCAGAATTCAAATCTATCGAATTGCAGATCCTGACACCTGTATATGTAAAATCCTGTCATTCTTGTGAACAGGACCGGATCTTTGCATCCCTCATTATCTTCCTGTGCAATCAGTGGAGCTATTCCAGCCAGTAACAATAAAAGTGAGCCAATAATTTTTTTCATGATAATGGTTTTTATTGAGTGAAGTCAAAAATATCCTGATTTATACTTGAATCAAATTCATCTTAATAAACTTAAAATTAATAAATTTTATTCAACTGTTATAATATTCATTCCAGGTTTAACCTTTTACCTATTAGTTTAGAAAGGGCAGTATAATCATGCCCGAAATGATGACCTCCTCCCAGAAAATTATGATCGATAACTCCCTCCAGATTTTTTTTGCATATTGAAAATTCATTATCATCACAAATGATATAACCCTTTCCCGTTTTCAATTTTAATAATTCCGGGTAAATATCAAGTCCTTTGTTATCTTCATAAAGGTAATCTGTTAGTTTGACCTCAAATGTGGCTTTCTGCCATGGGCCAATTAAAATCAGATCATTAATTTCCCCGATATATTTTTCTTTCATACAGTTTACTGCAAATGGAAGTACCTCTGCTCCCATTGAATAACCCATTAGTACTATCTTTTTCTGACCCCATTTATTGAAGAAATTATCAATCAGCGATTCAATATCGCAGGCTATCTGAGCCGGTTCCTTTTCTGACCAGAGATATTTCTGGGTATTGATTGCTACAACAGATACATTTTTTGAATTCAGATAGAATGTAACAGATTGTACCAGGCTTTTCCACCCGCCGTTTCCGGTTAATAATATTACATAATAGGAATTAGTAGCATTCGACCTAGACTCTATCACCGGTAAATTACCTGTAGGCTGAACTTTCTGTGCAAAAAGTGAGGAATGGAAACAAATATTTCCAATCAACAACACTTTACAGAACAGTGACAGAATATTTTTCATTGCCAGATAATTATGAGTGAAGCTATCTTTAACTATATAAAGGATATCCAAAATTGAAAAGATAATGATCAATTTACAGAATATTTTTGAATATTGAAGTAAAAAGTTATTCCGGTTAAATTGAATATTAGTATAATTGAAATCCTGATAAGTATGCCTGAATAACATAAAATTCATTAACCTCTATATGAAGAACTGAATCAGTATTTTATCATCACTCCGTTTCTTATCACTTCTGCGATTGGCTCAAAAAACCGGATAGGCATGAGTTATCCACAGCCGGATTCTTTCAAATTGTAAATGAAAGCGTTACAGAATGAAGTAATTAAATACAACTCAATTCTGTCTTTTGTATCCTGATACATTTCGTAACTTTGCAGGTGATGGACCAACTAATTCATATTTTCAGGATAGGTGCGGAAGAGGCAAAAAATATTGAAGTTTCTCCGGATAATCCTCATAATCACGATTTTGAAGAATTAATTGTGGGGATGGAAGGTGAACTGGAGCACTTTATAGATTTCAAATCTGAAAAATTCATTTCACCTTTTGTCAGTTTTGTCACCAAGGGTAAGGTTCATCGTGTAGTCCCTGAAATTAAAGATGGCAAATTCAACATCTGGGTGATAGGATTCAGAAGTGATTTTATTCCAGAAACTACCTTTCAACTATATTCTTACTATCATGACCATGCAAATCTTCAGATTCAAAAAGGGGAAAACTTTGACCGTATGGTTACATTATGTGAAATGATGTACAGTGAAGCTAACCAAACTATCCCTGATTATGCGGTGATAAGACTTTTACTGAGCACTCTGTTCACAATGATTGAATCAGAAAGGAAGAAAACAAATAGTGTTGAAAAACCTTTTTACAACACTCAGAACATAACCTTCAAAAATTTCTTAAAAATTCTTGAAGAGAATTTCCGGCGACCCTTAGGGGTTGAATTTTATGCTGAAAAATTATTTATGTCTGCCCGGAACCTGAATTTAATATGTCACAATATTTTACAAAAAAGCGTTTCGGAGATTATTGAAACCAGGAAACTCATTGAAGCAAAAAACCTATTGATTTCCACAGACAAGTCTATTTCTGAAATAGGCTTTGAACTAGGATTCAATGAAAAGGCTTACTTTACTACTGTATTTAAAAAGAAATCCGGACAGACTCCTTCAGAATTTCGTAATGAGATGAGCAAGATTATTTCCTGAATTCGCAACCTTTTTACCGAAAACTAATACCTTCTGCCTTACAAAGAGGTGCATCTTTGTACCATAATTTATTTGCGTCACTTAAACATTTAACTAATAAATATTATTAAAAATGAAAACAGCAGAAGAAACAAACAAAATTAAATGGGGTATCGACCCTGCACACAGCGAAATCGCTTTCAAAGTAAAGCATC
>Ga0208980_10001263_pt1 | contig 15229 bp, 13 predicted proteins | sample WetSurMetagenome_3_FD_187993 | JGI IMG/M metagenome (GOLD analysis project Ga0208980, IMG submission 187993) | Wetland microbial communities from Twitchell Island in the Sacramento Delta, sample from surface sediment Aug2011 Site A1 Bulk (version 2) | ecosystem: Environmental > Aquatic > Marine... | reverse complement strand
GGATGGAACGAGTGGGTCAAAGCCGATTATCCCTCGGAAAAGAAGGAAGTCGCGTCGGCGAAGCTCTGTGTCGCCTGCCACACGGCGATCACGCCCGGTGTCGTGTCGGACTGGAAACTGAGCAAACACAGCCAGAAGGGCGTTGACTGCGCCGTCTGCCACGGCGACAAGCACTACTCCCCCGAGACGGTCGACAAGGCCGAGGTCCCGAGGCCCGAGCGGTGCGCCTACTGCCACGGCACCCAGGTCAAGCAGTTCCAGGGCGGCAAGCACGCCAAGGCATGGGCCTCCATGAAGGCCATGCCCACCTTCCATATGCAGCCCATGGCCATGATGGACGGCATGAAGGGCTGCGGGGGCTGCCACAAGATCGGCATCAAGACGGACGAAGAGATCAAGGATCTGCGAAAGCTGCAGGGCGGCCAGTTCGGGGTTGCCTCCTGCGATTCCTGTCACACCCGGCACCTCTTCTCCAAAAAAGAGGCCCAGCAGCCCCAGGCCTGCCAGACCTGCCACATGGGCATCGACCACCCCCAGTGGGAGATGTACTCATCCTCGAAGCACGGCGTGCGCTACCTCCTGAAGCAAAACGGCGTCCTGCCCGAGAGCGCGGCAGCGCCCACCTGCCAGAGCTGCCACATGTCCGGCGGCAACCACGGCGTTCGCACGGCCTGGGGGTTTGTGGCCGTGAGGCTCCCCATGCCCCAGGACCCGAAGTGGGCGGCCGACCGGACCAGCATCCTCAAGGGCCTGGGGGCGCTCGATCCCTCCGGTAAGCCCACGGACCGGCTCGGCGTGCTCAAGGACCTCGACGTCTTCCGGACGACCCAGGAGGACTGGCAGAAGGAACGGGACCGGATGTTTGCCAACTGCCGACAGTGCCACTCGCCGAACTTCGCCAGGGGTGAGCTCGAGAAGAGCGACATGATGATTCGCGAGGCGGACCGGCTGCTGGCCGAGGCGATCGAAATCGTGGCGGGCCTCTACAAGGACAAGATCATCCCCAAGTCGGCTCATTACGCCTACCCCTACCCCGATCTTCTGGCGTTCCATGACGCCCCGACATCCATCGAGCAGAAGCTCTACCTCATGTTCCTGGAGCACCGGATGCGGACCTTCCAGGGCTCCTTCCACGCCAACCCCGACTACGCCTTGTGGTACGGCTGGAGCAAGATGGTTTCGGATATCACGGAGATCCGGAAGATGGCGACGGATCTGCGAAAAGAAAAGAAGGCCAAGCGGAGATAGCCTCCGGGAAGGGACAGGTTATGCCGATGTACAGACTCAAGCGACGTCAGGGGTTCGGGGGCTCTGTCTATATCCTGCTTCTGGCAGCCCTTTTCATGACGGCAGGGTGCGGCGGGACGAGCTACTTCTGCGACAACGGAAAGATCATCCAGACGAGAGAACAAGTGGGCGGCCAAAAAGTCGTCATCGACGTGGGCGACGGGGACATCATCCTCCCCCGGGTGCAGGCTGCCGAGGGATCGAAGTACAGCGACGGGACGAGAACCTTCTGGTTCAAGGGGGATGAACTCATCATTGAGTCGGCCGGCAAGACCCCCTACGGTCGTTGCACGCTTTCCCGCTGAGCGACAATGAGTTCGAAAGGCGCTCCCCCACGGAGCGCCTTTTTTCTTTGCCGATTGCCTCTCCCCTTTACAAACAGATTCCCCAGCCTCATATTAGAGCTAAAGTAAAAGGAGATTCGACGGTGAAGACCTTTTTTCTCGCCCTGTTCATTTCCATCCTGGCGCTCGGGTGCCAGAGCACGGAAACCAAAGCCATCGAGGGGAAGAATCCCATGATAAAAGAACCTCAGAATCAGAAGGTCGCCACCTTTGCAGGCGGCTGCTTCTGGTGCACGGAATCGGACTTCGAGAAGGTGCCCGGCGTCCTGAAGGTCGTATCGGGATACACGGGCGGCAAAAAGGAAAACCCCACCTACGAGGAGGTTTCCTCCGGACGGACGGGCCATCTGGAGGCCGTCCAGGTTTATTACGACCCGGCAAAGGTCACCTACGAGCAGCTCCTCGATGTCTTCTGGCGGCACATCGACCCCACCGACGGCGGCGGGCAGTTCGTCGACCGGGGCCCCCAGTACCGAAGCGCCGTCTTCTATCACGACGAGGAGCAGAAAGGGCTCGCTGAAAAATCACGCGACGCCCTGGCCAACTCGGCGAAGTTCGCCAGGCCCGTCGCGACAGAGATTCTCCCCCTTGCGAAGTTTTACGAGGCCGAGGAGTACCACCAGGACTATTACAAGAAGAGCCCCTTGCGATACCAGTTCTACCGGTCCAATTCGGGCCGCGACTCTTTCCTGAAAAAGACCTGGGGCGATGAGAAGCCGAAGTCCGCGGCGCCGGCGGGGAAGTCCTACGCGAAGCCCGACGACGCCACCCTGAAACAGAAACTCACCCCGCTGCAGTACCAGGTCACTCAGAAAGAGGGAACGGAGCCGCCCTTCAGGAACGAGTACAACGACAACAAGCGCGAGGGGATCTACGTGGACATCGTCTCGGGCGAGCCGCTGTTCAGCTCGCTGGACAAATACGAATCCGGGACGGGATGGCCGAGCTTCACGAAACCTCTCGAGCCGGGCAATATCGTCGAGCGGGCGGACAAGAGCCTTTTCATGGTCCGCACGGAGGTCCGCAGCCGCCACGGCGACTCCCACCTCGGCCACGTCTTTCCCGACGGGCCCGCTCCCACGGGGCAGCGCTTCTGCATGAACTCGGCGGCTCTGCGCTTCGTCCCGAAGGAGGATCTGGAAAAGGAGGGCTACGGGGAGTATCTGAAGCTGTTCAAAAAACCGTGATGAATCCAAAAAATTCAGGTTGAACGGCAGGGCATAAATCGGTTATCCATCGGACGTTACAAATCCGTTACGAGGAGGGGGAAATGAGCGTCATCAAGATCATGCCTTGCCTGGACATGAAAAACGGCCGCGTCGTCAAGGGGGTGCACTTCGTGGACATCCGCGACGCAGGCGATCCCGTGGAGAATGCCGCCTTCTACCAGAAGGAGGGGGCCGACGAGCTGGCCATGCTGGACATTGCGGCCACGGTGGAAAACCGCAAGACCCGGCTCGAGTGGGTGCGGCAGGTCTCGGCCGTCATCACGATCCCGCTCACCATGGGGGGCGGGATCAACAGCCTGGAGGACATCGCGCTCGTTCTCGGAGCCGGGGCCAGCAAGGTTTCCATGAACAGCGCCGCCGTGAAGAATCCGGAGCTCGTCCGGGAGGCAGCGAGGAAGTACGGCTCCGACAAGATCACCGTCGCCATCGACGCCCGGCGCAACAAGGCGATGCCCTCGGGTTTCGAGCTTGTCGTTGCGGGCGGTACGACCCCCGTGGGGAAGGACGCCATCGCCTGGGCAAAGCAGTGCCAGGCCCTCGGGGCGGGAGTCATCCTGCCGACGAGCATGGACGGCGACGGGACCTTGGCCGGCTACGATCTCGAGTTCACGAAGGCCATCTCCGACGTGGTCACCGTGCCCGTCGTGGCTTCGGGAGGGGCGGGAGAGCTGGAGCACTTCTACGAGGCCGTCGTAAAGGGAGGCGCCAGCGTCGTCTTGGCCGCCTCGGTCTTTCACTATCGGACCTTCAGCATCCGCCAGGTGAAGGAGTTTTTGAGGGACAAGGGGCTCAAGGTCACCCTGTGAACGCAGGATCGATTTTGAAAGAAGGGGGCAAGGGTCTAGGGTAGAGGGTCGCGGGGAAAAGATGATATTGGAGCATGAGGCAGTCTTACGCCTGGCCTTTTTCCTAGGGACCCTTTTCATCCTGGCCCTCCTGGAGGGGTGGGCGCCGAGGCGCGTGTTGAGCACCCCCAAGCCGGCGCGCTGGTTTGCCAACCTCGGGATCGTGACGGTGGACACGCTGATTGTCCGCTTCCTCTTCCCCGTTCTCCCTGCGGGCTTCGCCCTTCTCTGCCGGCAGGAGGGGTGGGGCCTTTTGAATTATTTCCAGGTGCCTTACGGAGTTGCCGTCTTCGCCGGGGTGGTCCTCTTCGACTTCTTCATTTATATCCAACACGTCCTCTTTCATCACGTGCCCACCCTGTGGCGCCTGCACATGATCCACCACGCGGATCTCGATTTCGATCTCACAACGGGGATCCGTTTCCACCCCATCGAGATTCTCATTTCCATGGGAATCAAGCTGGGTCTTGTTTACCTCTTCGGCCCGCCGGCCCTGTCGGTCATCCTTTTCGAGATCATCCTGAACAGCGCGGCCATGTTCAACCACAGCAACATCCGGCTTCCCCTGGCGCTTGACCGGATGGTCCGGCTCCTCGTCGTGACGCCGGACATGCACCGGGTCCATCACTCCGTCATCCTCCGGGAGCGCAACAGCAACTTCGGCTTCAACCTTTCCACGTGGGACCGCCTCCTCGGGACCTACCGCCCCCAGCCCGAAAAGGGCCACGAAGGGATGGTCATCGGACTGGCCAACTTTCGCGACCCATCACGCCTCAACCTGCTGCATCTCCTGACGCTTCCCTTCACCCGCCGGCACCCTTAAGACCGGGTGACTGGAATATTGGAGCAATGGAATAATGGGTAGAAGAGAACCCATCATTCCAATATTCCATCATTCCAATTCTTCCGGACTTGCGGCTTCTTTTTGAAAAAACCACTGGACGAAGGGTGGAGAAAAGCGGTATGGAATACCGCTTTTGGAGGAGCACTTCAATGGAACCGGCGAGGACAGAAGGCGGCGGAAACGACCGGCTGGCCATGATCATCCTGACGGGCATGGTCTTCACGGGGGCCATCCTGCTCTTCGGGCTCGAACCCCTGGCGGGCCGGCTGCTGACGCCCTACTTCGGCGGTGCGGCCCATGTCTGGCTCACCTGCCTGATGTTCTTCCAGGCCGTTCTGTTCATCGGGTACCTCTACGCTCACCTCTTCGCAAGAAAACTCGGCGTGTGGCACCTGGCCATCCTTGCCCTCCCTCTCGTGAATCTGCCGCTCCAGGTCTATGCCCAGCCCGACCCGAACGCCCCTCTCGGGCACCTGCTCTATGTCCTTTCCCTTTACGTGGCATTGCCTTTCGCCGCTCTGTCAACAACGGCCGTCGTGGCGCAGACGTGGCTGACCCATTCCCGGGTGGGGCGACACCAGGAACCCTACCCCCTCTATGCCGCCTCCAACGCAGGCTCGCTGATCGCGCTGCTTGGCTACACCTTTGTGGCGGAGCCGCTCATGGGGGTGAAACTGCAGAGTGTGACCTGGAGCCTGACGTACGTTCTCTACGCCGCCCTCGTCGTCGCCTCGTGGGTTCTGCTGCGCCCAAACCTGGGACTGATGGCAGCCGACGGGCAGGGTGAGACGAAGGCCGAGCCGGCGGCGATAGGCAAGAACATTTACGGCCAGTGGCTCCTTCTTTCCTGCCTTCCCTCGGCGTTCCTGCTTGCCGTGACGAACTACATTGCCCTCGAGGTAGGGTCCTTCCCGATGGTCTGGATCCTGCCGCTTGCCCTGTACCTGGGCAGCTTCATCGTCACCTTCCGGACGGGCGGCGGCGTGCCCCGTCTGCTCCGCAATCTATGGCCCGAGATCCTGCTGGCAGGACTTCTCATGTTCCTCCTGGGGCCGGTGCACTGGCTCGCCATCCTGGGGCACCTCGTCGTCTTTTTCCTTGTCTGCCTCGTTTCCCACGGAACGCTCTACGAGCTTCGCCCGCCGGCATCGCACCTGACAAACTTCTATCTCACGTCGGCCCTGGGCGGCTGGATCGGGGGGGCCCTCATCAGCCTGGGAGCGCCCTTCGTTTTTCCGGCCCTGTACGAATACCCGAGCATCGTGGTGCTTTTCGCCCCCGCCTTCTGGTGGTGCCGGGAGAAGCCCTTAACGCATCTTCGCACCCATTTCTCCTATGCAGCCATCGTGGGGCGTGCCGTGATCGTGGCCTTCCTCGTCTTTCTCATCGTGAAGGAAGGCTGGGAGACCATGAAGGAGCCCGTGCGCTTCCGCCACCGGAATTTCTACGGCACCTACACGATCTGGGATGTCGCAAAGTACCCGACGGATGTACGGCAGCTCCTTCACGGGCGGACCATCCACGGCGCCCAGATCCTCAAACCCGAAGAGCGCCGAATCCCCATCATGTATTACTTCATCGGTGGCGGGATCGCCGATGTCTACGAGACGACACCTCCCGTTCGACGGATGGCTGTGCTCGGCCTCGGGGCCGGTGCCGCGGCGGCCTACGTCAAGCCGGGCGAGTCCATGACCTACTACGAGATCGACCCGGACAACGAGGGAATCGCACGGCACTGGTTCAGCTATCTCAACGAATGCGAGGGGGATGTGCGGGTGGTCGTGGGCGACGGGAGGCTTGCCTTGCAGCGGATCGGCCGCGATGAGCCGCCTTATGACATCATCCACATGGACGCCTTCACGGGCGACGGGATTCCCACCCACCTGCTGACGCGGGAGGCCGTGGAGATTTACCTCGAGCGCCTCGGCCGCAACGGGGTCATCCTCTTCCACGTCTCGAACCGCTATTATGAGCTGCGGCCCACCCTCAAGGCGATCGCCGCGCAGTTGGGGCTTGCGGGCGCCATCAACGTGCCCACGCCCAAAACCCAGCTGCAGGCCAACCAGAGCGCAACCTGGTGCGTGGCCCTTGCAAGGGACCCGGAGAGGCTGAAAGGCCTTGTCGGCCGCGGTTGGATTCCCCTCGGCCCCGGTGACGGACTCAACGAAGTGACCGCCTGGACGGACGACTATATCAATATCCTCTCTCCGCTCTGGGAGGGCGTGAAAGAGCGCTGGGCAAGCTTCAGCTTTTCGGCTTGGGTGAAGTCGATCTGGCCGTGGAAGTGACCCCGCGCAGGAAGTGCCTGAGTGCTTGAGTGTCTAAGTGTCTGAGTGAAGAAAAGGCCGACATTCGAGGATAAAACAAAAGAAAAAACCCCCGCTTCCCGAAAAGGGAGCGGGGGTTTTTGTATAGTGGCTTGAAGCTCGTCGTTTATGGCGGATCAGACTGCGGGGAGACGGGAGCGGTTCCGCTCGTATTCCTCCATCACCTTCCGGGTGAACCAGGTCTTCGGCTCGCTGTTTCTCTGCATATTCTGGCGGGCCCGGGTGTAGCCCACATTGTAGGCATAGAGGATGGCATAATCGTTGTCGTAATGCCGGCTGAGCCACGAGAGGTAATAGACTCCGAAACGTACGTTGGCGTGGGGACAATGAAGGACATCGCGCTCGTAGGGGATTCCCACTTTCTCCGAGAACTCGCGGGCCACGACGGGCTTGACCTGCATGATCCCGATCGCCCCGGCTTCGGAGACGACGTCGTGGCGGAAGTTGCTTTCGGTATCCATGACGGCCAGAACGAGGCGGTAATCGACGTCATAACGCCGCGAGGCGTCATACATGGTTTTCGCCACCTCACGGAGCTCTTCGTCCGGGATGAGGGCGTTCTTTTCCGCCAGGTGTGCCGCGATCAGCTCCACGGCGCTCTCTTCTTCCCAGTTCAATTCAAAACCGAGACCGCTGTAGGTGGTCTCGTCGGAAAAATTCAGGCTCGTCAGCGAAACCACGCCGACGATCATCCCGAGCAGAGCCAGTAGTCTCATAGCTTTCATGTCTTTCACCCTTCTTTCTCCTGTCCGATCCCCCCTCCGGCTGGTCGTGTCGCGGGGCTGTGTCTCAGGAGTTTTCGCTGGGGAGATTCAGCGGGAAAAGGAGACCGGGAGGTCAGGCTGGTTGAAGACTTTTACTTCATGCACCTGATGCAACAATATTTGTGCATATGTTACAAATCCATGAAGGTGATTGCAAGGAAAAAGTGACGATTTTCTTTCATTTCTAAATAATATCAAGTAGATAGAGAAAAAGTGGGGCTTTTTCATCCCTTCGGTGCAGAAAACACTTGATTTTCAGTATTACGGCGGCTGCCGGGGGGCACAAAGCCCCCTTGCCATCCCCCGGCGTTTCGGTTAACGTTGACCCTCCAGGACGGGGAGGCCTCTGAGGTCTCCGGATTCAGGCGCTCAAGTCCATGAGGGAGAACGTTATGAAGAACCCTTTTTTCAGAAAAGCACAGATTCGATGGTTCCCGGCTCTTCTGGGGGTCATCGCGCTCGCGTGGGTCATGCCGGGAAACGCTGCCGCTCAGAAAGGCGGCTCGCCGGATCTCAGTACCGCCATCATCCGGGTGGCCAAGGACAACATCCCCGCCGTGGTCCACATCGAAGTGACCCGGAGCCAGGAAGCCCGGCGTCCGACGATGCCCTTTGAAGGGGACCCCTTCTTCCGCTTCTTCCAGGACCCGCAGCGCTCGCCCGGAAAGTTCAAACGGGAAATGCGGGGACTCGGCACGGGAATGATCACCGATGCCCAGGGGCATATCCTGACCAACAACCACGTCGTGGGCGGTGCCTCCAAGGTCCAGGTTCTGCTCGCCGACGGGTCCCGGTTTGAGGCCCGCGTCGTGGGGACAGACCCCAAGACGGATCTTGCCGTCGTCAGGATCGACGCCAAGAAGGCTCTCCCCCACGTGAAGTTCGGCAACTCAGATGCCGTCGAGGTGGGCGAGTGGGTGGTCGCCATCGGCCACCCCCGCGGCCTCGACCAGACGGTGACGACGGGAATCATCAGCGCCAAGCACCGTCGGGGGATCACCGACCCGTCGGGCTACCAGGACTTCCTCCAGACCGACGCGGCCATCAACCCCGGAAACAGCGGCGGGCCGCTTCTGAACCTTCGGGGCGAGGTCGTGGGCGTCAATGCGGCCATCGCATCCTCTTCGGGCGGATTCGAAGGTATCGGTTTTGCGATCCCCAGCAACATGGCCCTCTACATCTCCCGCGAACTCATCGCCAGGGGAAAGGTGGAGCGGGGCTGGCTCGGAGTGTCCGTGCAGGACTTGAGCTATGACCTCTCCAAGACCATGGGCATCGAGGGGAGCCGGGGGGCGCTCGTCTCCGAGGTCCTCAAGGCAAGCCCGGCGGAAAAGGCCGGCCTCAAGCAGGGCGATGTCGTTATCGCCTACAACGGCAAGGAAATCCGCGATGCCTCGCAGCTGCGCAACGAGGCGGCCTCGTCGCCCATCGGCAAAGAGGTGAAGGTGACGATCCTCCGCGAGGGAAAGAAACGCGAGGTCCCCGTACGGATCGAATCCATGGAGAGCCGCATCCAGGCCAACGCCGTCCCGATCCGGGAGCGACTGGGCGTCACGGTGCGGTCGGCCGCGGCAAAGGAGGCCACTCGCCTGAAGCTCAGGCCCGGCCAGGGGGTCGTTATCACCCGCGTCGAGGCCGGGAGCCCGGGATCCAAGGCCGGCCTGGAGCCCGGCGATGTGATCCTTGAGGTGAACGAGATCGCCCTGTCGAGCCCGCAGGATCTCTCGGGGGCCCTGGCCCTGGTGAAGCCGGGCCAGCAGATCCTAGCTGCCGTCGTCGACGGGCGCACCGGCGAGAGAGGCTCCCTCCAGATCAAGGTTCGTTGAGCCTTTCCCCTCCCCTGTCCGCCCGGAGAGGCGCCGGAGCGATCAAGAATCCGTGAATGTCGGGCCTTTTTTTGCTATACTCCTTTCACGGGCCGCCGCACCGGGCTGGTGGCCGATAACGGCAGGGGGGCTTGATGCACAACGCAACCGGTCGGCGACTCATGAGCAGCGCGAGGGGTGCCGCTCTGCTTCTCTCCCTGGCATTGATTGCGTCCTGCGCCCCATCAACGCCCGGCCCGGCCGGAGAATCGTTCAAGAAGGAAGTCCAGGCGGCGAAGGACTTTCTTGCGCCCTCCCTGATGGATGCCGTGGCCAGCCGGGAGCCCCGTTCGGCCAGGAGCGTCCTCGAGCGGCAATGCGCCCTGGCCAGAGAGGGCGGCAGGCCTTTTTCCTGTGGGATCACCGTCCTGGATTCTCACGGTATCACGCTCGCATCCGCCACACCCGGCGAGCCGATCAAGCGCCTCGACTACTCGCGCTACGAGGTTTTCTCGAAGGCCCTGAAGGAGCGCAAAATCGTCAAGGCAAAGCTCTACCTCCAGGACCGCACAACACTCTACGTTGTGGGCATCCCCCTCGTGCGCCAGGGGGAAGCGCTGGGGCTCCTGGTGCTTGCCTTTGACGCGGTAGACCTCCGGAACCGGTTCGGTCTCACCGAGGAGGAATTTCTGAGAGTGGATCTCAACGGCTGAAGCCCGCCACAAACCGGATCGATGGAAGAGATGGAAACGACAGGATACCGGCTCAGCGTCGAAGGGAAAGCGGGGGAAGAGGCGACGATCCGCCTCGCGGGCCGCCTTTCGCTGGACGATTTAGAGCCCCTCATGGCCGACCTGCAGGCGATCCCGGGGCGCCTGAAGCCCCGTAGGCTTTCCGTCGATCTTGCCGGTGTCGAGTACCTGGACAGCGCCGGGGCGCTCGCCCTGATCGAACTGGAGAACCTCGCCAGGTCGCTCACGATCCCCTTTGATCTCCTCAACGCCTCCGGGACGAATCACGGCCTGCTCTCCCTCATCGACCGGGAAGCGCTCCAACGGCCGCCGCTGAGGCCGGAATCGGTCCGGCCGGCCGTCGTGGAGAAGCTGGGCGAGTTGGCCCGCAGGCAATATCGCGACTTCCTCGAGATCATGTCCTTCGTCGGGGAGCTCATGGTGGCGCTTGCATACAGCCTGGCGCATCCCCGCAGCGTGCGCTGGGAGGAGGTGAAATTCTACATGAAGCGGGCCGGCGCCGACGGGCTTCCCATCGTGGCGCTCATCAGCCTCCTGCTCGGCCTCATCATGGCCTTCATGTCGTCTCTTCAGCTCAAACAGTTCGGGGCCAACATCTACGTGGCCAACCTCGTGACCCTTGCCATGGTCCGTGAGCTGGGTCCCATCATGACGGCCATCCTCGTGGCGGGCCGCTCGGGATCGGCCTTCGCCGCCGAGATCGGCACCATGGTCGTCAACGACGAGGTCAACGCGCTGGTGACCATGGGTTTTGACCCCATCCGGTTCCTGGCCGTCCCCAAGGTGCTCGCAACCATGGTGGTGGTCCCCATCCTGACCGTCTACGCCGACCTTTTCGCCATCCTCGGCGGCCTCATCGTGGGGATCACGGGGCTTGATCTCACCTTTTTTACCTATATCCAGCAGACAAAGTCCAGCATCCGGGTCTTTGACTTCGCCACGAGCCTGGTCAAGGCCGTGGTCTTTGCCCTGCTGATTGCCGGGATCGGCTGCCAGCGTGGATTCAAGGTGAAGGGGGGGGCCGAGGGTGTGGGAACGTCGACGACCTCCGCCGTCGTCTCGGCCATTTTCCTGATCATCCTGGCCGATTCGGCCTTTGCCATCATGCTGCATTACATCCGGCAGTAGGAGAGCCCGTGGATTCATCCAGCACAGAACCGGTCATCGTCGTCGAGAACCTCACGGCACGCTATGGCGACGTGACGATCCTTGAGGACGTGAGCTTCGAGGTCCGCCGGGGCGAGCGCTTCATGATCCTCGGGGGCAGCGGCTGCGGCAAGTCGACGCTGCTCAAGCACATGATCGGCCTCATCAAGCCCTCTGCAGGCCGGGTCATCATCAACGGCATCGACATTGCCCGGGCCGACGAGGAGGCGCTTCACCGGGTTCGAAGCGAGATCGGCGTGCTCTTCCAGGCCGATGCCCTTTTCGGCTCCATGTCGCTTGCGCAGAACGTGGCCCTGCCGCTTGCGGAGTACACCGACCTTCCGCCGGAGCTGATCCGCGAGATCGTCCGGATGAAGCTCGGTCTTGTGCACCTGGTGGGCTATGGCAATCACATGCCGGCGGAACTTTCCGGGGGCATGCGAAAGCGGGCGGGGCTGGCGCGGGCCATGGCCCTTGACCCCACGTTCCTCTTTTTCGACGAACCCTGGGCGGGCCTCGATCCCGTGACGGCCGCCGAGCTCGACATCCTCATCCGCAGCCTCAACGAGGGGATCGGCACGACGATGGTCTTCGTCACCCAGGAGCTGGCCTCCATCTTCAGCCTCGCCGAGCGGGCCATCATGCTCCACAAGGATACGAAAGGCATCATCGCGCGGGGAACGCCGGCAGAACTCCGGGAGAAGTCAACGGATCCCCGGGTGCTCCACTTTTTCAACCGTCAGGCTGATTGAAAGGAGATCCGAGGAGGTCAGGAAGATCAGAAGAGCGGAAAAAGTGGATCGGGTCTGTTTTTTCTTTGGTTGTTCCTTCCGCTCCTCCTCACTTCCTCACTTCCGATCTTCGTAGTCAGAAAGCCTGAAGGCATCGATAAGGCTGCTTTGAAGATGCAGCCCGATTGATCGCACATTAACCAGGGAGAAGCACCAAGATGGTCAGACACGTATCAAGCCGTGCCCTCGGACTCTTCGTCACCGTCGGCGTCATCCTGGGGGTAGTAGCCATCATCTGGGTCGGGGCCTCGAAGTACTTCGAAAAGGGGGACCGTTTCGTCACCTACTTCAACGAATCCGTCCAGGGCCTCCAACAGGACTCTGCCGTCAAGTACCGCGGCGTGGACGTGGGCCGCGTGGAGGCCATCCGGGTGGCCCCCGACAACAGGCTCATCGAGGTGGTCATGAAGATCCGGCTCCGGGACGAGGTGGAAAAAAACAACGTGGCGTCGCTCAGAACCGCGGGGATCACGGGCATCGTTTTCGTCGAGCTCGATCGGCGCGATCCCGAAGAGCCCGACCTGTCCCCCAGGGTCGATTTCGCCTCCGAGTTCCCGATCATCCCGTCGAGGCCGTCCCAGATCCGGCAGATCTTCTCGGGCATCGACGAGATCGTCGAGAAGATCAAGCAGATCGACCTCGCGGGCATCTCGAAGAGCATCACCCAATCGGCCAGAGCGGCGGAAGACCTCCTGGCAGGTCCCCGGACGCAGAAGGTGCTGGCAAACCTGGAGTCCATCTCCGTCAACCTCGATCAGACGATGGCCCGCGTCGAAAAGATCACCGCAGAGGGAAATCTCGAGGGGATTGTCGGCGAGACCCGGGCGGCCCTTGCCGAGGCCCGCTCGCTCATCGCCGTCACACGCGACGAGCTCAAGTCCCTCCGCCTGGCCGAGACGGCGGAAAAAACGAGCCGGGCCGTGGACAGTCTTTCCAGGACGTCGCGCACGACGGCCCGGGATGTCCAGGTCATGAGCGACAATCTGAGGCGCGCCTCGGAGACGCTGGAGAGGCTCGTGGAGAGGCTGGAGTCCAACCCGTCGGATCTGCTCTTCAGCAAGCCCCCCCCGGCAGGAAGAAGGGACTGATAAGGACCGAAGGTAAGAGGGTAGGAGGGTAAGAAGTTGAGAATAAGAAGAGAACACTGCAGGGAGTGGTGGATGAGACGGATAGGGTTGCTCTTGTTGGCAATACTCTTCGTCACAGGCTGCGGCGGGAAATCGACCTACGTGGTTCAGCAATACCTCCTGGACTACTCCCCGCCCGCGCCCGCGGGTCTTGCGAAGGCCAACGAGGTGATTCGCGTGGAGCCATTCTCCACGGCCCAGGCCTTTGCCGGCACGGCCATGTTCTACCGGCCGTCATCCTTCGAGCTGAGCTCATACAGCAGAGAGCGCTGGCGCGTGATCCCGGGCGACATGGTGACGGATTTCCTGCTGAGGGACCTGCGCAACGCCGGCATGTTCACGGCCGTCCTCGCCTACGAGGATCCGGGCGAGGGCCGGTACGTCGTGACAGGCACCGTTGCCGAGTTCCTGGAGGTGGACGGAAGCGGCGGCCCCAGGGCACGGCTTTCCGTCGACGCGACTCTCCTGGACACAACAGAGCGCGAGATCACGAAGCGCGTCGTCTTCCAGAAGACCTACACGGTCGAAGAGGCGATGAAGGACAAGTCGGCCCGGTCCCTTGCGGAATCCATGAGCGGGGCCATGAAGAAATTCTCCGGGGAACTCATGGTGGACATTCACCGGGCGATGGGCAATGTGAAGAAAATGAAGGCGCCCTGAAGTGTGAAAAAGCCCTTCCACGTCGGTCGCCCATAACGCAAACCAAGCCGCGGGGCCTTGTTGCCGGAAAGGAAGCCCCCGTCGCAGAAAAACCGGGAAAAGGTGATGTCATGACGATCAAGGAAAAGGATTATTTCACCGCCCTTTACGAAGTGGCCCGGGTGATCAACGCCTCCCTGGAGCCATCGGAAGTCCTCGAAAAGATCGCCCACTGCGTCACCGAGGCGATGGGCGTGAAGGCCTGCTCCATCCGCCTGCTCGATGCGCGCGGAAAGCGTCTTCTCATCGGGGCATCCCAGGGGCTATCGAAGGGGTACCTCCACAAGGGCCCTGTCCTGGTGAAGGAAAGCGGCATCGACCGCAAGGCCCTCGGGGGCAAGACGATCTGGATCGAAGATGCCCAGTCGGACAGGGATTTTCAATACACCGCCGACGCCAAAAAGGAGAAGATCCGATCCATCCTGGTGGTCCCGCTGGTTGTCGGGAAGAAAGCCATCGGGGTCCTTCGCGCCTACACGAAGGAGGAGCGGAAGTTCGACAAACAGGAGGTCCGGTTCCTCGAGGCCGTGGCCAACCTGAGCGCCATCGCCCTGGACAACGCCCGTCTCTACAACGCCCTCAAGACGAATTTCGAACTGCTCGTGGAGCACAAGTACAGGATTGATGACAATTGAAAAGGGCAAGGGGACAGGGTCCAGGGGTCCGGGTACAGGGATGGAAGAAGAGTGATTTAGAAAGGGCAACACCATGACAAGAATAGGGATCAACGGGTTCGGGCGGATCGGGCGACAGGTGCTCAAGGCGATGATCGAGAGGTACCCGAAGACGCTGCAGGTCGCGGCCGTCAACGATCTGTTCGACGTCGAGACCAACGCCCACCTCTTCAAATACGACACCAACTACGGGCGCTTCCAGGGCACCGTCACCGAGGGGAAAGACCGGTTCATCATCAACGGCCAGCCCATCCGGAGTTTCGCTTTCCGCGACCCTGCCCTGATCCCCTGGGACGACGAGGGCGTGGAGATCGTCATCGAGAGCACGGGCCTGTTTACCGACGCAGCAAAAGCCCAGGCCCACCTGCTGGCGGGGGCGAAAAAGGTCATCATCTCGGCCCCGGCCAAGGGCGAGGACATTACCGTCGTGATGGGTGTGAACCACGGCATCTACAACCCGAAGAAGCACAGCATCCTCTCCAACGCCTCCTGCACGACCAACTGCCTGGCGCCCCCCGTGAGCGTCGTCCATGCCGCCTTCGGCATCGAGAAAGGCATGATGACGACGATTCACTCCTACACCAACGACCAGCGG
>Ga0208980_10001262_pt1 | contig 15231 bp, 16 predicted proteins | sample WetSurMetagenome_3_FD_187993 | JGI IMG/M metagenome (GOLD analysis project Ga0208980, IMG submission 187993) | Wetland microbial communities from Twitchell Island in the Sacramento Delta, sample from surface sediment Aug2011 Site A1 Bulk (version 2) | ecosystem: Environmental > Aquatic > Marine... | reverse complement strand
GCCAGCGGCACTTCAGTGGTAAAGCCAACCGTGCGGAAGTTACTCGAATGCGCGCGTACGATAGCCGCGGCTTCTTTCGTCACCAGCGCCATTTCGTAATCGCGGCGATGCGTGCGATTTGTGGTGCCGACTTCAATCAACGTTGCACCGCTCTGCTCCATCACATCCGGCACGCGAAAACCACCGCCGATCTCCACCAATTGCCCGCGCGAGATCAACGCACCTTTGCCGGATGCCAATGCGCTCAACGCCAACAGCACTGCGCCTGCGTTGTTATTGACGACAAGGGCATCTTCCGCGCCGGTCACCCGCTTGAGCAAATCCTCGACGGCGGCCATGCGTTGACCACGCTCGCCGCGATCGAGATCGTATTCAAGATCAGAATAGCCAGCAGCCGCAGTCGTCATCGCCCTGATTGCATCATCGGCTAACGGCGCGCGGCCGAGGTTGGTGTGAATGACCACGCCCGTCGCATTGATTACCGATCGGGGCCGGGATTGCGTCCATTCGCGCAGGCGATCAGTAGCCCGTTGGAGCAGCTCAGATTGATCGGGCGGCGTACTACCAGCGCGGATGCTCGATCGGGCTTCATCCAGCACCGATCGGATCGCGTCCGTCGTCAACGATCGACCATACGTCTCAATCAAATGTGAGGATTGGGCCAGCAGTTTATCGACAGAGGGGAGGTGGCGAAGATCACTCACTGCGCATCATGCGGCCTGACGAGTGCTGAGTGACGAGTGAAAATTCACTCATCACGCACTCGGATATTCAAGAATACTTCCAATAGAATCAGCGCGACGGCAATCGTCGCCGCCAGCAGCAAAGAGAAAGCCTGATTCAGTTGCAGCCACGCCAGGCTTAACACATACACCGCGATCAAGATCGCTTCGCGCCACACGCGGCTAATACGCACCGGCTTGAAGAACACCTGATGCAGGCCACGTAAGATCAACCACGCCGCGCTCGTCGCGATCAGGAACACGGAGCCAAGAAACAGGCCGATGGCTTGAATGTTGGGGGCAGCCAGCACACGAAACGACGTCAACGCTTCCGAGCCGCGCGGCAGCGGTTCGCCCAGATAAGGATGCTGTTGCTGAGCCACGGACAGGCCATACAGGCCCATGCCCAACAAGGCTGCAGCGATGAAAACCTCTATAATGATACGCGGAAATTTGCGCGGCGTTCCTTCGGCAGTCATGCGGCTATTATACCGCAAACGTAGGGCGTAATGCCTGCTGCGTAACACCAAAGTGTGATGCTATAATTGGGTCGCTCTACTCTTTTGCGCATTACGCCATAGACATCATGTCCATTCTCACGGCTCATCACGTTTCCAAATCTTTCGGCGCACACGACGTACTCAGCGACATCACGTTGTCCCTGGCGCACGGACAGCGCGCGGCGCTCGTCGGTCCCAACGGCGCGGGCAAGACCACGCTGCTGCACATTCTCGCCGGCATGGACGAAGCCACCGGCGGATCAGTTCATCGGGCGCGCGGTCAGACGATCGGGTTTCTGCCGCAGCACGCCGATCAGGAACTCGACGAAGCCACCACGCTGCACGATCTGATGCGCTCGGTCTTCGCGCAACTCGATCGGCTCGCGCAGCAAATGCGCGAGTTGGAAGTGGCGCTGGCCGATCCCGCGCAGCACGATGCCGCGATGGAGAAGTACAGCAAGATCGCGGAACAGTTCGAGCACGCGGGCGGCTACACGATCGAGACGCGCATCGAACAGGTTCTGAGCGGTATCGGTTTTGATCTGGGCGATCTCACCAAGCCCGTCAACATCTTGAGCGGCGGGCAAAAGACGCGCGCGCTGTTGGCCCGATTGATCCTCCTCGATCCCGACGTGCTGCTGCTCGACGAGCCGACGAACCACCTCGACGTGAGCGCCGTCGAATGGCTGGAAGCAACCCTGCGCGATTATCGCGGCGGGCTGATCCTGGTCTCGCACGATCGCTACTTCATCGATGCGGTGGCCGACACCGTCTGGGATTTACAGCACGGCGAGATTGAAGCCTATCGCGGCAATTACACCGATTATCTCTTGCAGCGCGACGATCGGCGCGAATATCAGTTGAAAGAATACGAACGCCAGCGGGAGTTCATCGCTAAAGAAGAAGATTACATCCGGCGCAACATCGCGGGGCAAAACACGCGGCAGGCACAGGGCCGGCGCACGCGCCTGGAGCGTCTGAAGAAATCGTCCGATCTGATCAAGCGGCCTGAAACGCGCAAGTCGATGCGCTTCAGCCTGAGCACCCAGCCGCGCAGTGGCGACATCGTGCTGCGCGCGCGCAATTTGCTGGTCGGCTATCAGGACGATCGCAAAGTGCTGGTGGCGTGCGATCAACTGTTCCTGTATCGCAATCAGCGCGTGGCGATCTGGGGACCGAACGGCGCGGGCAAATCGACGTTTCTGAAAACCGTGCTGGGACAATTGCAACCGCTCGGGGGTGACATCGAACTGGGCGCGAGTGTGCGCGTGGGCTATTACGCGCAGGCGCACGAGATGCTCGATCCCAACGATTCCGTGCTCAACGCGATTTTCAAAGTGCAGAACATGCCCGTGTCGAAAGCACGCGGCCTGCTGGGGAGTTATCTCTTCAGCGGCGATACGATCGATAAGCCGATCGGCACATTGAGCGGCGGCGAGCGCGGGCGCGTGGCGCTGGCCGTGCTCAGCCTGGAAGGCGCGAACGTGCTGCTGCTCGACGAACCGACGAACCACCTCGATCTCGATTCTCAAGAAGTGCTGCAAGACGCGCTGGCCGACTTCGACGGCACGCTGCTGCTGGTCACGCACGATCGCTATTTGGTCGATGCACTGGCGACGCACGTGTGGGCCATCGAAGACAATCGCCTCGTGGCGTACGAGGGCAACTACAGCGAGTTCATCGCGCAGCGCGAAGAAGCAAAACTCCGCAGCGACACCGGGGTCCGAACCGCTAAAGACAAGAAGGCCAAACCCGCCGCCGACAAGAACGAGAAGCAGCGCCAGAAACGCATCGCCGAATTGGAAGCCGCCATCGCCGATCACGAAACGCGCCTCAGCGAGCTATCGCGCCAACTCGAGACTGCGAAGCCGGATAAAGTCGCCGCGCTGGGCAGTGAATACACGCACCTCGAACAAGAGATGCAGGCGTTAGTGGATGAGTGGACGGAAGTGGCGGTGTAGTTGATCATGGACAAGTACCTGATTGGACTCACGGGCAACATCGCCACTGGTAAGAGCACAGTCGCAAAAATGCTAGAGGAGTTGGGCGCTACCGTGATCGATGCGGATGCGCTGGTGCACGAGTTGCAACGTAAAGGCACGCCGGTCTTTGACGACATCGTGGCGGCGTTCGGGTCGGGCATTCTCGATCGGGCGGGCGAGATCGATCGGAAGGCGCTGGGATCGATCGTGTTTGCCGATCCCGAAAAACTCCGCATACTGGAGAGCATCGTTCATCCGGCAGTATTGATCGAAAGTGCGCGGCGACTCATGGAAGCGCCGACGGCGATCGTGGTGTACGAAGCAATCAAGCTGATCGAGGCTGGCCGCGCGGAGATGTGCGATGCCCTATGGGTGGTCACCGCCCGATCGGATGTGCAGCTCCAACGGCTGCTGCGCGATCGGCACATGAGCGAAGCCGAGGCCCGGCAGCGCATCGAGGCACAGCCGCCGCAAGGCGAGAAGATCAAACGCGCGACGGTGGTCATCGACAACAGTGAACCGCTTGAAATCACGCGACGGCAAGTTGAGGCCGCCTACCGGGCAATTGAATTTAAGCCGTAAGTTGTGGTATAGTTACGCTCGACTTTTGAAAAAAGGAACAGAGCATGGCCGATACACCACCCCTCAAAGTGCGCCGCGCGCGCCCCGACGACGCGGGAGCCATTGGTAATTTCTTATCCAGAGCAACGCGTGGACGCGTCGTCGTGCCGTACGAAAGCGTGGTCGAGCGTCTGGGCAGCAAAGCGTACTTCCTCGCCACGCAAGATCAGATCGTGGCGCTGGCCGGCTGGCGCGCCGAGAATCTGGTGGGCCGCATCGACGATCTGGTGATCTATCCAGGAACGGCGCGGCCTACGGCGGGACGCGCGCTGTTCGAGCAGATTGAGAAAGAAGCGCGCAAGTTGGAATGCGAAGTGCTGCTGCTGTATGTGCCCGTCACGGCGGCTCAAGCGGCGGTGGTTTTCTATCAATCACTGGGCTTTGCGCGCCGATTGATGGATGATGTCCCCGTGCCATGGCGGCAGGCCGCCGACGAATTTCCCGGCGAGAGCCACTTCGTCATGGCCAAGCAGCTGCGCGAACTGATCACGAAACCGATTTAATGCAGGAGATACAACGCATGAGCGCCTTGAAACAATGGATCACTATACATCCTAAACTCGCCGCGTGGCTGGTGCTGGCGATTGGCATGGTCTTGCTCGTGGTGTGGTCGGCCAAAGATGTCGGGCTGCTGCCCGGCCAGATGCTGGCCTTGGTCATCGCCACGATCGGCCTGGCGGGGTTGTGCGTGTGGATCATCGGTTGGGAAGATTGATCGAGATCGGTTAAATAAAACGCGCTCACGAGCGAAATACTCGTGAGCGCGTTTTATTTTCAACAGCCTGATTTAGAACCAGGTGAAGAACGATGTCCGATCGGTTCCGGTGACCCCGTTCGATCGCGCGTTAACGGTGATGAATACCGTCTGCGCGGGTGGATATGCGCCGACATCAAATGCGAACGATGTAAATCCGTTGGCATCAGTGAGAGGCATGGGGTAGGTCTGTGTACCAGAAGCGTCGCGTAGTGTGAAGGTCACTTCGGCTTTTTCGACCGGCTTGTTTTTCTGATCAGTCACATAAACGTACAACGTCTGCGTACCGCGCCGCGATGTAATGGTATCCTTCGTCGTCGCACTCACTTTAAGCGACAGCGGTACATCGCGAATCGTTCCAGGTGGCGGCACCGGCTTCTTCCGCGCAGGATCGACCTTGCCTTGTTCCGCCAACAGATCGAAGTGAATCGATCCAAGATCGGCCAGCTGCACGTGTTGCTCAGGCGCCAACTCCGGGTACCACTCCAGCTTGGCTCGCTGGAAATACTGGCCGATGCGCCCTCTACCATTTTCCGCGCCATAATCGGAGATGGGGTAACCAAACAGATCCACACCGCCGTTCTTGTCGAAGAAGCTCAGAAAGGCATAGATGATCGAGTGGCCTGTCTCCGAAAAATACCGCCGGAAGAGAGTATTGGCTCCCGGCGACGGCTGTGCCGCAGTGCTCTTGCCAAGTTCCTCGCCCAATGCGCCCAACTGAATCCGTTGACCTACCGGCTTTTCCGGATACAGATCCATGCGCGCCCGTTGAAAATACTGCACCGTACGGTCATTGAGAGAAAATTCCTCGGTGATGGGGAAGCCGAAGATACGCAGACCGCCGTGCGCGTTGAAGTAATCGAGGAATTCGCCGCGCACTGTGTGGCCCGTGTCACGAAAATATTGCTCTTGCGATTGAGCAAGCAGGCCTAGTGGAGCCATAGCTAACAACGCAACTCCAACCAGCAGGCCCACGATCAAGTTGATGTGGTGAGATGGTTTGTGGACTTTCATTAGACATTCGCCAACTTGATTCAAATACCACCACATTTTACAACACGCGCCATGAATAGGCAACAGGACCGATGGCGCTTCGCATTCAGGCCGATAGCAGGTCATTGCAGATGCTCCAGTCGGCGGCTTTCTACAACCCGATTGAGTCTCAGCCCCCGACGGTCGCGCCAGAAAGTTCAACCCCGCCTAAAGATTTTCAATGTCAAGGTATGAGTTTTGTAAATAAATCAAGTTTAGGTATTGACAAACTGAAAATAAAGGTGTATCTTTAATAAAGATTCGTGAACAAGACATTAATATTCCTGAATCGTATAGAGAGCGATTTAATTCAAACATAAGGAGATAACATGAGTCCGGCAATTACGCAATGTCCAATTTGTCAGAGCAATCTCGAAATCACCAAGCTATATTGCCGCTCCTGCGACACCACGATCGAGGGCCACTTTCAGCACTCAACGCCGTTTCAGCAGCTGACAGCTGAGCAAATGTCGTTCATGGTGACCTTCATCCACAACGAGGGGAAGATCAATCGGGTGGGTGAGGAACTGGGTATGTCTTATCCAACGGTGCGCAGCCGCCTGCACGATCTGATCCGCGCGCTGGGCTACGAAGTCGGTGAAGAAGAGGACTCGACCGGCAGTCTGCCGGAAGAGGAACGCCGCGCAATTCTGGACGCGTTGAGCGAAGGCGCTTTGTCATCCGAGGAAGCACTCAAGCGTTTGGGTGGAAAGAATTAAGCACGAGGTCGTCATGAATCACTGGGCTATTGAAGCCGAACAACTGATCAAGAAATTTCCCCAGCGCGCCACACCCGAGGCCGCTGCGCCAAGCGACGATGCTGAAGTAGCGCAACCTACCGCGCCGAGCCGCCGCCGTCTCTTCGGCCGCAAGCAGGAACCGGCGGCATGGTTCACCGCCGTCGACGGCGTCGATCTGCACATCGAGCAAGGCGAGGTCTTCGGTCTGCTCGGCCCCAACGGCGCGGGCAAGTCTACGACGATTCGCATGTTGTGCACGCTGCTCGAACCGACCAGCGGCACCGCGCATGTGAACGGCTTCGACACCGTGAAGCAATCCACTCAAGTGCGGCAGAGCCTGGGCACGGTGCTGGCCGGCGAGCGCAGCATCTACTGGAAGCTCACCGCGCGCGAGAATCTGGCATACTTTGCGGCTCTGTTTCACATCCCACCGAAAGCCGCTCAGCCGCGCATCGCCGAGTTGCTCGAACGGATGGAACTCACCAGCCGCGCCGACGATCTCGTCGAGAAGTATTCCACCGGCATGAAGCAGCGCGTGGCCATTGCGCGCGCCCTACTCGCCCAACCGCCGATTCTGCTCCTCGATGAACCCACGCTGGGGCTCGATCCGCAAGCAGCGCGGCGTGTGCGCGAATTGGTGAAAGAGCTCAAGGCCGAAGGTCACACGATCCTGTTGACGACGCACTACATGGAGGAAGCCGATCAACTATCCGATCGGATTGGCATCATTGACACAGGCAAGGTCATCGCGCTGGGAACTCCCGCAGAGTTGAAGCGCCGCATTTCGCAACAAGACGCTATCCGGTTGGAGGTGGCGGGGTGGCACGCCGAGATGGCCGAGTCGCTCCGCCAGCTTCCGACGGTGGAGAACGTGACCCCGCGGTACACCGGCGCAGACTCGCTGTGGGAAGTGAACCTGCTGGCCGCCAACAGCCGTGCGGTCTTGCCGGGTATCATCGATCGGCTGAACACCAACGGCACACGCGTCGTCAACCTGAACGTCGTACAGCCTTCGCTGGAAGATGTCTTCATCCATCTCACCGGCAAAGCGCTGCGCGACTGAGCGAAGAACAATATCATGACGACAACGACTTTCATATCACCGGTCACTCGCAAACACGGCCTCGCCGCCGAATGGCATGCGCTGCGCGCCGTGGTGCGCCGCGAATGGACGATCTTCCGCCGCTACCCCAGCTGGATTATCGCGCTATTCATCTGGCCCATCATTTTTCCGATGGCCTACATTCTATCGAGCCAGGCGCTGGCCGGCCCTAACAGCGGCGGGCTGCTGATCTTCCAGCACAACGCCGGCACCACCGATGTCGTCGGCTACATCGTCATCGGCACCATCATCTGGATGTGGCAGAACGTCGTGCTGTGGAACGTCGGCTTCGCGCTGCGCGAAGAGCGGATGCGCGGCACGTTGGAAAGCAACTGGCTATCACCCTCGTGGCGCTTCTCGCTGCTGTTGGGCAACAGCGCCGTGCAGATGGTCACGATGCTGATCTTCATCGCCGTCTCGCTGATCGAGTTCAGCGTGCTGTACGGTGTGCGCTTCAACGGTGATCCGATCTTGGTCACGCTGCTGTTCCTGATATCGATCCCATCGATTTACGGGCTAGGTTTCGCTTTTGCCAGCATCGTCATCATCGCCCGTGAAGCGAATGCTTTCGTGTTCTTAGTGCGCGGCCTGGTGATGATCTTCTGCGGCATCACCTACCCGATCGCCGTGTTGCCCGGTTGGATGCAAGGCGTGGCGCTATTTCTGCCACAGACCTACATCATCTACGGCTTCCGCGCAGCGATGTTGAACGCCGCCGATTTTCAAACCTTGCTGCCAGTGTATGGCATCCTGTTGGCGTTTGGCGCATTCTGGCTAGCGGTGGGCTTCGCGCTCTTCCACCGCATGGAACGTCGCGCGCGGCGAACGGGAGCGTTGGAACAGTATTGACATGCGGTCTGCGACCACGCGAAGCGACCTGCGTCGGCTAGCGGTTAGCCTGCGCAGGCAGGCTTGGCGTAGTTGTTGCAGCGATTTCGAATCGTCGGGACGAAAAAACGAAGAAACCCGGTTTCTAGAACTGGCAACCAATGGCTACCTACCAACAACTAGCTACCAATTACCAACGATCAACCACCAGCCTCGCGCAACCGAACTGGAATTCGAATCTGCGCGCGCTGTACGCCGTGGCGGCCAAAGACTGGCGGCAATACTGGCGTTATCCGTTGAATGCCGTGTCTTCGGTACTGCAGCCGCTGGTCTGGCTGACACCTGTCTACTTCATGGGACTGGCCTTCAGCGTCAACGGCAAAGCGCTGGGCTTCGCGGGCTATACCGGCACCACCGACTACATCTCGTTCATCCTCATCGGCACGGCGTTGAGCAACTTCATCATGGCCGTCTTCTGGGGTATGGGCTACGCCCTGAAAAACGATATGGACTCTGGGGTGTTGGAAAGCAACTGGCTCGCGCCGATCGCGCGCCCGGTGCTGCTGATCGGCCATACGATCACGAATCTGATCGTTACTACCTTTACCTCGATCATAATGCTCGTCATCGGCGCGCTGCTCTTTGGCTTTCAAACAACGGGCGCGACATTCGCGGCAGTCGTCATCGCCATACCGATGCTGCTGGGCCTGTACGGCTTCGGGTTCATGTTCGCCGCCGTCGTCATGTTGATGCGCGAAGCCAACACACTGACCGATGTAGGCAGTTTCCTGGTGCAGATTTTTTCCGGCGCGAATTTTCCGGTGACGGTCTTGCCGAAGTGGTTATTACCCATCGCGCTGGCCCTGCCCTTGACCTACGGCTTCGACTCGATTCGCGGTGTCCTGCTGAATACGAACACGCTGCTGCCGATCGTGTTGGAGTACGTCATTATGCTGGTCTTCATGGTCGCGATGATCGCGATCGGGTTAGTGGCGTTCCGCCGGTTGGAGCGCAGCGTACGCCAGCGTGGCACATTAGGAATGTACTAATCAAACGAACGTGCTGTGAGCGCGTCCGGCCGGCGCAGCGCACAAGCACCCTCACTATTCTAAGGAGAAACCATCATGTCGAATTCAAATGAACGCACCGAGATTTTGCGGTTGGTCGAGACTGGCAAGCTGAGCGCTTCCGAAGGCATTCAACTCTTGAACACGCTGGATCGATCGCCGCGCATCACGCCGCCGCCGCAGGCGGTCAGCACCAGGGGCCGCTGGCTGCGCATCCGCGTGACCAACCTGCACACGCAAGCCCCCAAGGTCAACGTGAATCTGCCGCTGGGCCTGGTGAGCGCGGGCCTGCGCTTCGGACAGCGCTATGCGCCGGAGCTGCACGGCATTGACGTGGAGAGCCTGCTGGACGAAATTCAACGCGGCGCCAACGGCAAGCTGGTGGAAGTGGAAGATCAAGACGACAACGAGCGCGTCGAAATCTTTGTCGATTAAGCGATTCGATTGTAGAATACTGGAGCAGACATCATGACTAACGCAAACTACGCCACGACAGCCACACCTCAGTTGAAGATCTCGTGCCACGCCGATCTACAGATCACTGGCACACCGGACAATAGCGTGGTGATCGACATCGACGACAACTCACCCGCCTCGCACATCGATCGGCAGGACGACGTGATTCAGATCACGGCGGTCAGCGACTGCGATATCACTTGTCCGATCGGCGCGGCGCTCACCATCGAGCATGCCAGCGGCGATCTGCGCGTGCTGCAAGTGAAGGGCGCGCTGGCCGTCAACGTCATCAACGGCGATGCCGTGCTGCATGATGTCGGCCCGGCGGCCATCAAAGCGGTGCAAGGCGATCTCTCGCTGCGCGATGCGAATGGCGATGTACAGATCGAAGTCGTGCGCGGCGACGCCAAACTCAAGCGCGTAGCAGGCAGCATCGCCATCAGCAAAGTCGCCGGCGATCTCGTCGCCAACGATCTGGGCGGCGGGCTGGCGATCAACATGGTCGGCGGAGACGCTGCGCTACAAACGAGCCTGATCGCCGGACAGTCGTATGCCGTAAAAGCCGGCGGTGACGTGATCCTGCGCGTCGACGGCGGCGGCGGACAATTCGCATTGAACTGCAAAGGCGATCTGCGCGTGCGCCTGCCCATGACCAACTGGACCGGCACCGACCGCGCAGCCACTGGCACTTACGGCGACGGCTCGGCGCAAGTTACACTGCTGGCGAACGGCGATCTGCTGGTGCTGCCCGGCACAACCGGCGCGTCGTCGTTCGATCCCGACGTGCTGTCTGAGCAAGTGGAAGCGATGATCGAAACAGCCATGAGCCAGTTTGAAACGCAGATGTCGCAAGTGCAGCGTGATCTGGAACAGCGCTTCGGCAAGTTTGACAAGCAGGCCGAGAAAGCCGCCGAGCGGGCCGCGCGCAGCGCCGATCGGGCCAAGCGCCGCGCCGAGCGCGCCGCCGGATCGTGGGGCTTTGCGCCGGGGCGTCCGCCGGTGCCGCCAACGCCATCCGAGCCGGTGACCGATCAAGAACGCTTGCTGATCTTGAAGATGGTCGAAGAAGGTAAAATCACCGCCGATCAAGCCGCGCAGCTGCTGGCGGCGCTCGAGGGTTAATGGTCGCTCACGCTACTTCCGATACATCTCCGGCGCGCGGACTGCGCCCGATCAATTCGATGCGCGATCTCGTCGGCATCACCACGTTGATCGAGCGCGCCTTCGCCGACGACATGGATGCCAGCGGGCGCGCCCACATGCGCGAGATGCGCTGGATGGGCACGCTCTTCGGCTGGATGGACTGGCTGGCCTCGCCGGGCCAGGGGTTGATGCCCGGTTACGTGTGGCTGGAAGACGGCCAGATCGTCGGCAACGTCACCGTGCGCAAGCTCAGCATGTTCGGGCTTGGTTGGATGATCGGGAATGTAGCAGTAGCGCCGGAATGGCGCGGGCGCGGCATCGCGCGGCAGATGATGGACGCCGCCATCGAACTGGTGCGTCACAATCGCGGCGAATGGATCGCGCTGCAAGTGCGCACGGACAACGACAGCGCGCGCAAGTTGTATCAGACGCTGGGCTTTGTCGATACCGGCGAGATGGTGTATCTGGAATGCCGTAATCCCGGCGACTATCGCACGACGAAGCCCGCGCCCATCACGAACGGCCAACTGCGTCCCGCGCGATCGAGCGACATGGAACAACTCTACACGCTGGCCCAGTCCTTTGTGCCGGACTCGGTGCGTTGGGCGGAGCCGGTGTATCGCTCGCAGTTTGATGTGAGTGTGGAACGCCATCTCACCGATTGGTTCACCGGCGAACAGCACGTGTGGCGCGTCGTTGAAACGGTTGATCATCTGTGCGGCGCTGCCTCGCTGGAAATCAAACGCCGCAAGCGGTGGGCACGCTTGAATCTGTGGATCGTGGCAACGCATGCCGGAGAGTATGAAGAAGCGCTGATCGATAACGTACTGGCGGAACTCCACCACCCGATCGATCTGGTGGCGACCCGTCTGCCCGGCGCTGCGATCAATAGCCGAGTGGCACTGACCACGCGCGGCTTCCGACAAGTGCGCGCGTATACGAGCATGAAGCTGACCTTGGACGAGAAATAATCGATCCTTCCGGAGATTCAAAACCTCCAGGAGGGTTAGCCGAGCCATATACCATGACCACCAGTGAAGAACGACAACAAGTCCTGCGCATGATCGCCGAGGGCAAGATCACGCCGGAAGAAGGCTCGCGCTTGCTGGCTGCCTTGAGTGGAAATTCAGCTGTGCCAGACATGCCCAGCGCCGTGCCTGATCCAACGCCCGGAGCGCCACAGGCCGAACCGGCTGAGTCGCAACAACAAGCTTACACACCCGAGCAAGAAGTCGTCTCGCCGCCTCCACCGATCGATGCACGCATTCCCGACACGCGCCATTGGTGGCAAGTGCCGTTCTGGATCGGCGCCGCGCTGCTGATCGCCGGAGCGTTTACGCTGGCGGGCGCACTATCGAGCGGCGCGATTTGTATCGTCATGCTGTGTGGCCTGCCCCTACTCATGATCGGTATCGTGGCGATCATCATCGCCTGGTTTGCGCGCAACGGCCCCTGGGTGCATATCCGCGTGAAGCACAAACATCCTGGCGATCGGGACATCAACCTGAGCGTGCCACTCGATCTGGGTGTGATGACCGTGCGTGCGGCCGAGCCGTTCGTGCCGCAGATGAAGAACACCGGCGTCGACGATGTGATCGTATCCATGAAGAACAACGTGCAGAAAGACAAGCCGCTGATCATCGACGTGAACGACGACGAAGACGGCGAGCATGTGCAAGTAACTGTGGGATAGCACGAAAGATCTGACGGGGTTCGCGAAGTGCCTGTTAGATCTTAGGAGAATTGATCATGACCAGCACCGAAGAACGAATGCAGATTCTGAAGATGATCCAGGAAGGCAAGATCACCGCCGACGAAGGCGCTAAGTTGTTGGAAGCGCTGAGCGCCAGCGCCAAGACGGACAAACGCCCGCCTGCTCCGCCGCTGCCGCCCGGGGCGCCGGGCAGCGATGCGCGCTGGTTCCGCGTGCGCGTGACCGATCTACGCAGCGGCAAGAACAAAGTCAACGTCAACATTCCCATGGGCCTGGTCAACGTGGGTCTGAAGATGGGTGCGCGCTTTGCACCCAACATGGAAGGCGTCAACCTCGAAGAGATGATGACGGCCATCAAGAGCGGCGCCAGCGGCAAGATCATGGACGTGACCGACGAAGACAGCGGCGAGCACGTGGAAATCTACGTCGAATAATCTACCTCGACGCCGGCCGCCGAGCACGAGTGATTGCGGGCGTGGCGGCCGGCGTTGTTTTGCGCCTCGCCTGAACCTTTGATGCGCGTTTGCCGTAATCCACTGCGGTACACCGCGCCCTGCTCCGCCTGACTTTCGCGCTGCACCACTCGGTGATAAACTATTTCTCCCCGGAGGCGTCTATGGCTGACGTGAAACAACTCGCGCAGGAATTTCTGAACGCACTCAGTTCCAACGACATGGCCTGCTATGACGCCGTGCTGACCGAAGACGTTGGCCTGCGCCTCAATCGCTGGGATGGCCGCGAAGTCTACCGGCCGCGTACGCGCGTGGTGGCACGCTTGATGGAAGAATGGTCGAGCTGGCCCGATCCCGCTCTAGAAGGATTCGCTGTTGTCGCGCAGGGCGATCGGGTTGCCGTGGAATTCCGCATTCAAGCTACCGAGAATCAGCGGTATGTGGAACACAACCGATCGGCCTTCTTGACGATCAAGGACGATCGGATCCACATCATCGATCTGTACTGCCCAGAGCCGATGCCCAGCGCACGCCGCAAGGGCTACATCGCTCCGGCCAACATGACCGACGAGGAAGTTCGTCGCCTATTCGAATCGATGATGCACAGCGGCGATTCCCGTGAGTGGATTCGCCCCAACGCTAACGGGCGCGGCAGCCTGCGCGGCGGACAGGGCGGCAGCGGCGATCCTCATCCCGGCGCGAACTTCGTGGGCGGCAAACGCTGGTCGACCGAAGAAGCCGATAGCAAGATCGAAGAAACGATCGCTTATCACCATGAGCGCAATATCGGTTTTCAGTGGTGGGTGTCGCCGTTTGACACGCCGGCCGATCTGCGCAAGCGACTGGAAAATCACGGCATGGTGCTGGCCGGCGATGTGGCCATGATGGCACGGTTGGGTCTCGACGATCTGGGCATTCCCTTGAATCCCACGGCGCAAGTTGAATTGATCGACGGCACCGATGAAACCGTCGTCGATGCCGCGCTCCATATCGTCCAGGTCTGTTTCAACTGGACCGACGAGCAAGTGGCGGAAAACCGCCCTGGCGTGATCGAGCGTCTGCGCGATCCGAAATTTCGTGAAAAAGACATTTCGTTTCTAGTGCGCATCGACGGTGAACCGGCCGCTGAGGGGCGGCTCCTGCTGGAAGGCGGCGTGGCCTACCTGGGCGGATCGGGCGTGCTGCCGGAATTTCGCGGCCAGCGCCTCTACGCCACGCTGCTACGCTGCCGCCTGGAAGAAGCCCGTGCGCGTGGCTATCACCTGGCCGCGATCAATGCCGAACCGATGTCACGCCCCATTGTGGCGAAGTACGGCTTCAAGGAATACGCGCGTAGTTACATCTACGGCTGGATGCCCGTCATTGACATGGCTGTGATCAAATCGCTCGTGCCGCAATAAGATTGCTCCCTGCGAGGGAAAAATAGCCCTCGCAGGGTTGACGGCAAAATACCCTTGCGTAAGGAAGACTAGCCTTCGCAAGGGCACGCGCAGAGGATACACCATGGCTGAACCGCAACAACTCGCGCAGGATTTCCTGAGCGCAATTGGATCGAACGATGCGACTCGCTACGAAGCGGTGCTAAGCGAAGAAGTCGGTCTGCGGCTCCATCGCTGGGATGGGTTTGAAATCTATCGGCCACGCGCCCGCGTGACGGCGCGCCTAATGCAAGAATGGTCCAGCTGGCCCGATCCGAAGTTGGAGACGCTCACGATCATGGCCGAGGGCGATAAGGTTGCGATCGAATTTCGCATTCAGGCCACCGAGAACAAGCGGTATGTAGAACACACCCGATCGGCTTTCTTGACCATCAAGGACGATCAGATCGCCATCCTCGATCTGTACTGCCCGGAGCCCATTCCGAGCGCGCGCCGCAAAGATTTCATCGCGCCTGCCACGTTGACGGAGGAAGAGCTACAGCGGCTGTTCGAGACCATGCCGTTCGGCCACGATATCCGTGAATTCATTTGGCCCAACTCGCGCTCACTGATGAGCCTGCGCGGCGGGCGCTGGGGCAGCGACGGCGCCCATCCGGACAGCAATGGTGTGGGCGGCGTGCGTTGGACAGCCGAAGAGGCCGATCGCAAGATCGAAGAAACGATCGCGTATCATCGTGAG
>Ga0208980_10001261_pt1 | contig 15235 bp, 9 predicted proteins | sample WetSurMetagenome_3_FD_187993 | JGI IMG/M metagenome (GOLD analysis project Ga0208980, IMG submission 187993) | Wetland microbial communities from Twitchell Island in the Sacramento Delta, sample from surface sediment Aug2011 Site A1 Bulk (version 2) | ecosystem: Environmental > Aquatic > Marine... | reverse complement strand
TGGAACGGAACCATTGAAAAAATTGAATTGAAACCTGACTTATCCGGATCTGTTGGTGAAGGAAAAGTTTTGTTTCGGGCCCACGATTCGCCATGGAGCAAAGAACGGGATGAAAATGGGAACATTGTCCCCAATAAAGTAACCGATGGCCCTTATCTCTTCAAAACTCAAACAGGCAAGTTGGGTATGATTTGGACAAGCTGGGTTTTCAGTGATTATGTTCAGGGCGTAGCTTACTCGGAAAGTGGCACACTTGACGGACCCTGGATACAGGAAAAGGAACCAATCACTCCGCCAAACTTCGGACATGGAATGTTATTCCGGACCTTTGAGGGAAAACTACTTATGTCGGTCCATAGTCATAAAAGTGTAAACGGACGCACTATCAGGATTCCTCATCTGTTTGAAGTGGATGATTCAGGTGATAAATTAGTAATGAAAGGTCAATATCACCCCATGTGATAAGTTCTGTAAAAAGCAGATAAAAGCCTCTTGATTCAGCTTTATCAATTGATGGTCCATAAGAGAATCAATATTTTCTGCTGTGAAATAACAGAATTTCAAGATTCAAGATATGCATAAAGAGGTGCCTATATATAACAAAGCAGGTTATTCAGGTTGCAACTTACGTCCACCTCTCACACTCGTTTAAAAATTTGCTTCTTTATGATAGGAATTATTATCGATGATGCTGATCTGATAATTTAAATTTATAATGATAGACTAAATAAAGAATTCCATGTAGCAAAATAGGAATACCAAAGGCAAACCATGGTCCGGTATTATAAAAGTCAAAATAAAAAACCGAACCAATAATCACAATAATGTACCATATAAGCATAACTATCCCTGCGATAAGCTCGTTTTTATAGGATAAGGCAACACCTGCAATAAAAAGAATAAGCAACACAGGAAACAGGATAAAAGGAATGCTGAGATAATCAATGTATTTATCTTGCGTAAATTCACTGAGCACTACTAAAAAGTACAGGAAGAAATAATTATAAAGAAATAGCTGAAGTGTATATTTCCAGTCCATTTGTCTGTTTATGGATTCTGAAGATCTCAGGTAAGCCTTGCGATTCATGAACACACCAGTTACAAGTACAGGCACTGCAAGTATCATCACCATGTCTGCATCGGGCCAAAAGAACAACCCGAGGGCCCAGATGAGGATAACCCATAACTGAAGCAGGTATCCCGCTGCCTTTTCATTAAACCAGGAAACAATAAACCCGCATAAAAAGAAAAGAAACGCTATAAGGACTGAAAGATCCTGCGGTTTAGAAAGGGACATCTCTCCTGTAAAAAATGGAATAATAAAACCAATAAAATAGAAGACTAAATAGATGGCAGTAATAAACTGTAGATTGTGGTTTTTGACCGTTTTCATACGCAAGTATATAATTAAGTATCAGCTGAAATCCTAAATGTCAAACCACGAAAGTTATTAAGCCTGATTCTCATCCGGGTATGCAACGGCGTAGACTGCAAGTAGCCCACTGATAATTTCCAATATGCTCCAGATATGGATGCCAAACAACCATTCTTTTGTTTTAAATACCAGAATTCCATATACACCCATCAATATCAGGATTATGCCGGAAATCAAAATCAATATCCTTAAACCACGGCTCCTGCTTTCTTCAATTGAAGATATACGGAAAAATACAGCCACGGAACCAAACTGAAAGATCAGAAAAATATAGGCAGTCAGCACAGTTGAATACTTAAGCGCGAGATCGGGAGACAAGGCCTGGGGAAACATAATGAAAATCGCGAGGAGTGCAACACTGGCGGCACTGTAAAGAAGGCACCGGGAACCTTCCGAGAAAACAATAATTCCGGCAATAACGCCTATAAATCCATCGATGCAAATCCCTCCGGTAAGCCACATAATGTCTTCCGTCAGTTTAAGTTCCAGGATCATATGTGCAATCTGTAGCACCGAAAAAATCAAAAAGAGCACTACAAACTGGATGAAATAATACCTTGCATTCCCCCAGGGATGCATCAAAGCAAAAAAGAAAAAGATTAATCCAATGTTAAACAGCAATACTCCGAGGCTGGATCCTTTCAGTACTTCTGCCGGAAACGCACAAGCTACCAGAATGGCGGCCACAACAAGATAGATCGCTGACCTGATCAGATGTTCAGTTTCAATACCAGAGAATATTCTTGTTTTCATAACACACCCGATAAGGATTGTTAAAAAATCCCGTGGCTCTGCATAACAAATTTAAATCAAAGGAGATCACAAGTCAAATTTATTTCAGCAATCTTGTTGCAACTTTTATCCGCCTTCCTGCCCTGCCTACCCTGCCTACCGGCAGGCAGGCGTCAGGCAGGCGGCAGGCAGGAGTAAAACAGATGCGCTGATATTTTCCGACTTATTGCTGGCAGCTATAGATTCCTTCCATATCTTCATCTGAAGAGAAGCTGATTTTGCTTCAATTTCGGCAGCTTTCATCTTATCAGATAAGTTATGATACAATTCTATCCTTGATTCCAGGTATTCACGAAAATCCCTTCGAATTTCAGGTTGTGAATTTTCCTATTCTTCCAATCTCAAGAAATAGTAGCATCCCACCGCCAATGATGAGAACCTTAATCAAAATATCAAGATATAGAGTCATGTTTTTTATTCAAATATAGATTATTGTAAGTCAACTTTTCACTAATTCTTGTGAATTATTTGAATATGCTGGCAGTAATTCATGCCATTGAATATCAGTCACTAATAAAGCGGATCTTGTCATGAAAGATTTGTAATCCTTCTTATCATAAATAATTAGAAGCAGAATACTTATAAATTAATTAAAGCTCAGAATCAGTAAAAAAAATCTCAATTTCAATGACTTTTGCAATTGATAGCAAAATCCTGAAATCCTCACTAATCCTGAGGATGAAATGTATAGTCAATTTGAAGGTGAGGTTTGCAATTTTATTTGCCGGATTTGAGTTTTTATCAGAGTTGTAACCTGGGGCCACCTGACTTACTCTAAGCAGGATTGATTTCTATTCGGTTTTAAGACCAAAATGATTGCTTCCACCGCTGAAGGCTGGTACCTTATCCGGTTCTCCCCGCAATGTTGCTTCAAGTGCTAGAAGTGCAAGAGGTTCAATTGCGTCGAATTCAGCAATTGAACTCTTTTCATCCCTTACAAAGAATCCGTTGTGAAAACTTCTTGCTAAAAGATTATCAGCAATTTTTTCTGCCAGTTTTAAAGTGGCTTGATCCCTGGTCCACTTATGCCTTTCGAGTAAAGCAAAGATCGCATACGGACTGGAAATGTCCGTATCAAAGTTGATATCCCTGTAACGCTGTGATCCCAGGTCTCCAAGACCCAATCCTCTTTGCATTGAACGAATAATGCTTGTATCCTTGTCCTGGAAATACCTCCAGCATATAGTTCCCCTGCTGAAAAGCAGGGCACGCGTAAAGGTGAAAAGGAAAATTTCACCGGCCTTTATTGGTTTCAGTACATATCCTTCAGGTCCGTAGTAACCGGTTCTTTTGAAAGCATACCCTGTCAAATCAGTACCGTCTGCCCACATGGGGATGAAAGAATTATCAGCGGTTTTATAAGCATACTTAGCATAAGCATAAAGTCCCGACAAGGTCCAGTTAATAAAATCCTTCCCTTTTTCACCAAGTCTTTCTCCCAATTCCAGCTGCATAAGTGCGGGTTTTGTATATATATCTGAGCCGTCGAACAGGTTCCATCCATCGATTGCAACTGCTGGAAAATCATAGCCAAATTGGTCTTCGGCATGGTCGCCAGATATTTTTTTACTAAACTGGGAAGCGCCGAGGCCAGTTTCAGGATGCCGTGCTCTCACATACTGTTCAGCCAGTCGCTTTGCCCATACCAGGGCACTATCTTCTCCTGAAAGTAATGAGAGGATACCCGCTGCATAGATAAGATCTGATCCGGTGCTTATATATGTGAATCCATCTCCTTTAAAGAAAGGTTCAGGCTTATTATACCCACTATTCCATAATGGCCCCATTTTTTTATCATGTGTACCATGACAGTCAAATTCCAACCTGTTCCAGTTAATCAAATGTGCATTCCAGAATGCCCTGATTAATTGAGCTGTTTTTTCTTTATCAACTTCCCACATAAGATCGTAAAACGGGAAAACACCCATTAATTCGTGGAAAAATTGACCTTCATCTCCAACCGGTTTGAGGGTACGAAGATCTATAAACTCATGGCTACCCCAATGTAAGAGACCGTTACGGTCACTCAAATTGTCAAAATGATAACGAATTGACATTTCTGCCGCTTCCCTGTATTTTGGATTACCTGTGAGATTGCTCAACCCTACTAATGTCCTGAATAGATTTTGCTGACTGGCCAGATTAGAAGTAATGTATTTCCCATCTGGATCTGCTTCCGGATATTCCAATGGTTCATTTGTGAAGATATTGAGGCCATCAGCAAACAATGGTGTATTCTTCCCGCTCCACTGGTCGATACCTTTCTCAAGAACATTTTCAGCAAAAGTCCTGACCGCCTCAAAACGCTGACTTTCTTTTTCTTTTCTTTCAGAATCTGAAGTACAAGAAACTGTTGTGAGAATGATCAATCCCAGCCATGTGAAAAGAGATGATACATTAATATTAGTTTTCATTTCAATCTTAGTTTAATTAATTGACCTAGAAGATCAAGAAGATACTATTTACAAAGCTAATTCGGGTAAAACAAGAGACAATCATAGAATTGTAAGTTGCAAATACTCTTCGAGCTGAAAGTTTTGATCGTCCGGGATACAAAATGAGCGTGTGAAGATGATATTGAGAGCGAAAGCGTTCGCACTTATCAACTGTTATTGTGAAATAATTTTCTTAAAATCCTCATCTTCCCATAGACTTTTGAAATCTTCATCTTTTGGCGCATTCGACTTGAACTGTGGATTTATTGAAATTGCTTTGCTTAGATCGGCAAGTGCGTTTGCCTTATCTCCTTTGCGGCAATAAGCACATCCCCGATTATACAGAAATACCGGTTGTCCGGGAGCAAGCTGAATTGCTTTTGTATATGAGTCAATGGCTTCATCAAGCTTATTTGTTTTTGCAAGGAGGCCTGCCTTATTTTGCCAGGCATCGGCATTGTCAGGACTAAGTAATGTTGCCTTTTCATAAGCAAGTAATGCCTCATCATTTCTGTTTAGGGATTCCAGTATCTGTCCTTTCATTAACCAGTTTAAACCGTCGGAAGGTTGCAAGAAGGTAAGCTTTTCAGCGTTTTTCAATGCATCATCCAAATGGTTATATTCAGTCTGAATGAAAGTTTTAAAGAACAAAATTCCAGTATTTTCCGGATATGTTTTTTCGAGTTCTTCCAGTTGTTTAATTGCTTCTTCCTCTCCGGTAGGGCTCCTTTTCATATTAATCATCAACCAGCCCTGCACCGCTTCCCTGTTCTCAGGGAATTTCCCCATAATCTCGAGGTAGACTTTGGATGCTTCGGCGGTATTTCCTTGTTTGGCAAGGCTTTGAGCTTTATTGAGGTCATCTTTCACAGTAGTCGTCTGTCCTTGGAGGAAATTACCAATTAAGACACTCATTATAGCAGCTAAAAGAAAGTTTAATGTTTTCATATTGCCTTAGTTTAAGTGATAACCTGAAGTACAAAATTACATCCCCCTTAAGCGAAAGTCAAATTTAATTTGAACAATAGAAAACTTCAAATGAAGAGTGCATCAGGTAATTGTTTCATAATTTCAAAATAACCTGAAAAGATACAACTTTCGTCAGGTGGGAATACTGAAACATAGCAAGACTCTGATCTCAGGCTCTTTCCTGTGTGCCTTGAGCATAAAACGAAAATACAAGAATAGATACCTGCTAAGGTTTCTCCTCCACATAACCTATAATGTTTGATCCTTTAACCAGTCCGATGAAACGTGAGTCAGCAGCATTGCTACGATTATCGCCCATCAAAAAATATAATTTCTCTTTTATCGTGACGGTTGAATCAGGTTGTAAATCAGTCAGAATATCAGAGTATAAATCCCTGTTCGCCCAACCAATTCTAATTTTCTCTCCAACTGCAGGGATATATAAAGGCCCAAACTGGTCTTCATTCCAGGTGTCAGTAAAATTATTCCTTACGATGCCTTTAATATATTTCCCCGGGTTGCTGATTATCCTGTTTACTGTGGTTACATTCTGCAATTTTGAGATTTTAGTATATTCATCTTTTGTTAAATATGCAATGTAATTGTTCTCAGTTATCTGTTGTACTGTATTTTCTTTGAAGTTATTCACATCCAGAGGCATTGAAGTAGTTATGCTGTAAAGCAATCTAACATTTTCAGGAAATTCAATTAATTTATTATTAACGATTACATTCCCGTCCTTAATTTCGACCATATCGCCAGAAAAGGCAACTACCCTGAATAACCAGGTCTCTCTTCCTTGTCCGGATTTTCGATCCTTCCTGAAGAATACAATATCTCCTCTGTCAATTGTAGCTTTATTTTTCAGTTTAATAACTTGTCCGACATTGAAAGTATTGCTCATGCTGTCAGTTGTAACATTGAATGTCTGACCGCAGCTTGTTACAACCAGAGCGATCAAAAGAAACCGTTTGAAGCAGTTCATAAATTATTCGTGATTAGAAGATTTAATACAAGTGCATAAATACTGATCCTCAGTTATTTTGTAAATAGTTCTTAAAGCTATCCTAAAGTCAGAAATACAAAATTACACTCTATTTAAAGGTATGTCAAATATTTTTTTACATTTAATAGCTTTAAAGTACTTCCAACGTCCCGGAATTGTTAGCATAAAAAATTCCAGAATACATTGAACCGGTTGTAACTATTGTCCACCTGTCTATCTAGAGCCTGCCTGCCGCCTGCCTGCCGGTAGGCAGGGTAGGCAGGGAGTACCCCGAGGGGGGGGGTCTAAAAATTAACTGTTGCATGAATTCTGAAGAAATACACTACCGGTAAACAGGGCAGACAGGAAATAATAAAAGTAAATAAAGGTTACTCCTTCCCAGAGTTCTGAAGCAGAACAGTCGGAATTCTGCGGCAGACTGGATCGAGGATCACATCATACTGGATGCAAAAGACTTGCTCAAATCAGGTAATAAAACCATACAGCAGATTAGTAATGAATTGAATTTCCCGTCACAGTCATTGTTCCAATAATTCTTTCACGGTTAGTTTGAGATAGTATGAACTGGTACTATTTCTAAACGTGAAGCTATATCAAATCAATTATTCCGTATGAAGAAACTCCTTCCAACTCAGGATTACTTCCTGGAAAATTGTCTGTATTCTGATCAGAATGATTAAGCATGAATCCAGAAAAGATCAGACGCATCAAAAAGAAATTAAAGATCCTTTATAAAGTTGGTTTTTTAATAATAAATAATTTAGTTTATGTCTAACAAATTTGAAGTCATCAAATTAATGTTAAGTCAAAGCTTTTCTTGCTTCCTTGTCCGGATCATTCTTTACCTCACTGATATCGTCCAGAATCATAGTTTCGCCATTAGCAGAAGTATATCTGGGCCACTCCGGTAGTCCTCCCCGATTCGGAGTCCCGGTTTTCATGAACTGGACCAGCGAAGCAGACATTTTTGCCGCTAAACTACGGGGTCTTGATCCACCTCCGGTGTGAGATATCTGAACATCAGTATTATAAAACCAGAATGAGATATCCATTGTATGGAAAGCTCTTAATCTGCTATCAAACATAGGTGTATTCCAGCCGAACCATGCTAAAAATAATGGGGCTTTTTGTCTGGCTTTTACATTGCATAATTCTATTGCGTTCTTTCTGTTACTCAATACCAATGACAGGATTTCTATCGGTTTCCTGTCCGGGAAACACTTTGCATAAGCCTCAATAGCAGAAGAACCATTATCCCCTAATGCCGGGCCAAATCCTCTCATCGTTTTAACCAGCTCCTTTGCTTTGTCAAGTGTGATCTCTTCAAGGGAAGAGTCAAATGAACTGGGCGATCTCTCATAAAATGTGCTGCAAACTATCATAGGAATATCTGAAGCTAAATCTGAAGCCTCCGGAAAGAAAGGGTGCTGTACTACATAGGTTCCGTCAACCACAGGACTAAATCCGCCCATCATACCTGTCATTTTTGTTTCTTCCCTCAATTTCGTACCTGCCTTTCTTGTTAATCCATAATAGTCTCTCCAGGGCATTTCCTGTAATTTGTCAATTTGAGAGCTGGTTAAACCTGCTTCTTTTAAAATATATGATGCAAGCTTCTCAGAATTACTTTTCTCGCCAACTTTAAGAGCTACTCCACTCAGGGCTACAGCTTTGTGAAACAGCCCTTTTGCAGAAGGCATTGCGGTCAGGGTACACACTTTTCCACCACCACCTGACTGACCCATAATGGTAACATTATTAGGATCTCCTCCAAAATTAGATATGTTATCACGTATCCACTCCAGAGCTGCTACAATATCCAGCATACCCACGTTTCCTGAAGCAGCATATTTCTCACCCCCAAGGCCTGAGAAATCTGAAAAGCCGAGCGGGCCAAGCCTGTGGTTCAGGGAGCAGAATACAATATTCTCCTTTCGACTCAGGTTTTCACCATGATATTCAGGATGTTCAATAGAATTACCGCTGGTATATCCACCTCCATGAATCCACAACATTACCGGGCGCTTTGTATTATCATTATAACCTGGAGTCCAAACGTTTATTCCAAGACAGTTTTCACTTACATCGTCATAATGCCAGTAGTCTGTAAAAGCAAGATACCTGTTAGCATAGAAATTTTCAAGTAATTGAGGTGCAGCATTAGGCCAATAAACAGCTGGAAAAATATCTGTCCATGGTTCAGGTTTTTGTGGAGGCAAAAACCTGTTCTTTCCTTCTGTATTTGCTCCATAGGGTATTCCCAAAAAATTATAAATGTCCTTATGGATAAATCCTCTTACCTTCCCATAAGTAGTTTCAGCAATAGCAATTTTATCGCCAATAAACATTATCTGCCCGTCTTCTTCTTTCTTCTTGCCTGAAGAGGATGTGCAGGAAGGAATGGTAAGCGAGGTAGATCCTAAAGTAAATCCGGCCGCCCCGGCTCCCATAGTCTGAATGAATTTACGTCTGTCTGTTTTCATAGTTATTTAATCTTTCGTTTTTAACCAATATTCCATATTTCTCAGAGAAAGTTTCTTCGATTTATTAATCTGTCTTATTGTTACAGTTTACTCCATGGTTTTTAATGATAAATTAATCACAACCACCGTTCGAATAAGTTTGATTATATTCTTCTCCCTATTCATTCTGATTAAGGAATATTAAAAATACTATAACTTTTATTAAAAGTCAATCAAATTCTCTTTCGTTCAACAGGAAACCAGTTGTAACCTTCGTTCCTTTGTAGTACCAAACGGCAAGAGAGTTCAGAATCGATCTTTTGTTTCTTTTTCTGACATCCTAAAACCCCATTAATTAAAAGAATGAGATGTACAGAAATTTTCAGGGAAAAGGTTTCAACTTTTTTTTGAAGAAAATGAGCTTTTTTGAAGAGTTGCAATAAGGATCCTATTTACTACCCTTTTACATGCTTTTCACATTAATATGTTCGTTGGGTTCCTTATAATCCGGTCCATCAAAATTAGAATTTTTGCTAAAAATGATTTATTTTAATCCGCCTGCAAAAAATAAATATCAGAAATTATCCATATCTTTTACACTGGAATAGATTTTCCTTTTCACAATATCAAATTGAAAGAGAAATGCTTTTAATCTTTTAAAATTTTTATGGAATTCAGAGTTTTATCTTTTTAAAAAAAGTATCCTGAAATATTCAAAACTCAGTTACTATCTTTAAATTCAATCAATTAAAGGAAGCTTCAAATGATTAATCCGGCTAACGAATCTATGTCCATTGATCACGGAACGGGATGTTCATGCTGCAGTGGAAAAACCAATGAGTTTTCAAAAGAAATCTCAAGAAGAAAATTTGTCCAGGTTACTGGTACTTCAGCTCTGGGAGCAGTAGCCCTGTCAGGATTATCCTGGTCCGTACTTGCATCAGTACAACCAGGCAATAAGAGTGAAATAAAGAGAAAAGCTCTTGTTGTTAAACCAATATTCACAGTTGACATACCAACAAGGAGGGATCAGACAAGCTGGAGGCCATGGGGAGGTATACAAACTGAAGAAGATGCAGAAAAAGAAATCCTGAATATAAATGAGGAACTTAAGTCGCTTAAGTCAAAAGCAGATTTTCCGGTAGAATTCCTCCCTGTTTCAAGTGTTCGCAAGACATCCGACCTTAACACAATATCGGATCTAAAATCGGCTGATCTTTTCCTAGTTTATGCTGCAAGTGCAGGCATGGATATTTTTGACTCATTGAATAAAATGGGAAAGGATATGCTACTCTTCTGTCGTCATAAATCGGGTCCTGTATATTTATGGTATGAGATAATAAGCCCAAGATTTCTGAGACAGCATACTGATACACTTGCCGTATCGGGGATTAATGAGAATGATGTTGTAATTGATAACCAGGAAGAAATACTCTGGAGATTAAGAGCTCTTTGTGGATTAAAGAATACTCTTAATACCAGGATCATTGCAATCGGAGGTCCCGGAGCCTGGGCTCAACCGAAAGATGTGGTACCAAATATTGCAAGGGACAAGTTTAAATTGGATATCCAAACTGTATCATATGACGAACTGGGCAAACTGATAACAGAAGCAAGAGCTGACAGAACAACCGTATCAAGAGCCAAAAGTCGGACTGATGAATATCTTAATGATAAAAGTATTAAGCTTGAAACAAAACGACAGTTTGTTGAAAACTGCTTTTTGCTGGAAGATGTCCTCACCCGTATAATGGAGAAATTTACATGTACGGCTATAACAATTAATAGCTGTATGGGAACAATAATGCCACTTTCCGAGACATCAGCCTGTCTGACTCTTAGCCTTCTGAATGACGCTGGGTATTTGGCATTTTGTGAATCGGATTTTGTTGTAGTCCCGTCAGGTATACTTCTTGGTAATATTTCCGGGAAACCAGTGTTTCTTAACGACCCTACTTATCCGCACGATGGCATAATAACACTTGCACATTGTACTGCCCCGCGAAGAATGGATGGCAAAAAACTGGAACCTGCCAGGCTCCTTACACATTTTGAATCAGATTATGGTGCCGCTCCAAAAGTAGAAATGCTTCTGGGACAAACTGTTACAAATATAATGCCCGATTTTGCATTTAAAAGAAACGTTGGATTAACTGGAAAAATAATCGATAATCCTTTCCTTGACATATGCCGTTCGCAAATTGACATCAGTTTTACCTGCGACAGCAAACAGGTCGCAGAAAAGATGCCTGGTTTCCATTGGATAACAGTATATGGAAATTATATGAAAGAGAGCGGATATGCCTTGAAAAAAATTGGTATAGATTTTGAAAACCTGGGTTAATAATTACCGGTTAAGCTATTAATAGGAGTGTCTTCACTCCCGTACTTATTTCATCTCACTTATCCTCTTCTCAAAAGAAAAGGCTAAAACCGCACTGATCTATTAGATGAGTTTTACAAATTCCATTTAGCCGGGGATAAGGATTAAGCTTCCGACCTACCGAAATAACCAGATCAGCCATTGGAAAAAACTTACGAAGTTTCGTTAAATCAGATAAAAAAATAAATATTGCACTATTAAAATTATTGGCTCATTAAAATCAGGCTAATGCCATGTTGAAAAGATTTATATTACTCTTTCTTGTTATTCTTGCCGGGTGCAGCAATCCCCTTGCACCAAAGGAAAAAGCTGTCACGAATGGATCTCGTGTTAAACAATAGGCGTCAACAATTAAACCTACGCAAATCCCTGGACAATCAGTTCCTTTGCTCTAAAAGAGGGAGAAACCGAAGGAAGAAAATCTGTCAGGTTTGTCACAGAGGGTAATTTTTCAGACTCTACTCAAACCAACAGCTACCTGTATGCCGAAGTACTTGTTGATAAGCAAAATGGGGGAATATTTTTGCACAAGCAGAAAAAACCGAGCCCTGTTGAAACATTCCAAGGTCCTGTTTTGATTAAAATGACAAATTCCTCAGGTCAGGAACTGCAGATGACTTCTTCCAGGAGCTGGAATAGCTCGGGAGGTATACTTATTGAAAGAAACAATAACTATTACAGCCAGTTCAGAATATTTCTCCTGCAAAGTAAAGGTACAGTTGCAGTCGAAATTAAAAATTCAGGCACCAAAATTTATAATTTCAGTATAAATACCGACAGTTTCAGTGACACTTTCACCAAGTTATGAAATTTATCCCTACTGTCGGCTTAACTGTAATTCGATAGAGTAGGATTTGGAGATCTCTTTAAAGCAAGTTAACAAATCTGGTTGCAACTTATATCCGTCTGACGGCCAGTAAGCAGGCTCTTAATCATAAAAAGGAAGGTTACACAGCTTTTAAGTTTAGAATGGGAGGAGGTTTTGGCAAACTTGGCATTACAATGAAGGATTACATTCCCCATTTATATAAATTAAGGGAGGCAGTCGGACCTGATTTTGATCTTATTCAGGAAGCAAATACCAGGTGGACCATGGAACGGTGTCTTGAGATATGTCCTGTTCTTGAAGAACTAAAATTCCTTTGGTTTGAGGAACCAACAAAAAGAATTGTAGATGATTATCTCAAGATAAAACAATCCCTTCCTACTGTAAAGATTTCAGGTGGTGAGGGGCGCAATAACAGGTACCAGCTGGCAGAATGGGTTGATAGTGGTGCATACGATATTATCCAGTCTGGCTGCGATGACGCAGGTATGACAGAAAACTGGTACATAGCAAGGATGGCTCACACCAGAGGAAGACTGTTTACAGGCCATAACTGGCAGGATGGCCTGATAACAATAGCAAATGCCCATTTATTGGCGGCTATTCCTAACAGGTTTTTACTTGAAACGAATATGACGCCTAATCCGTTGAAAGAGGGACTGTTCAAACAAAAGATTACTGTAAAAAACGGGTACCTCGATATCCCCGACAAACCTGGCCTGGGAGTAGAACTTTTTGAAGGTCTTTCGGAACAATATCCATTTATTCCGGGATGGTGGAATAAACCCGACCCCGGGATGCCTAAATAAAATATTTGTTAAGCAGATTGTAGCTTTTGTCCGCCTGCCTGCTAAATGGCGGATTCCGTGTATTTACAGGGTCAGAGCGTAAACAGCAAAACTTGCAAGCCAGTGTTCACCACCATAATTGCCACTTAATACATTAGGAAGAGCCTGCTCAAGAAAGGTTCGTGAAGTCTTCTCAAACAGCAATTTCGCCTTGTTGTTATCTGGCAGCGCTTTTGCCAGACCCTTCATGCACCAGGCCCTGCTGAGTGTAAGACCATCAAGATGCACTATCTGGTAATCGGAACGGTCACTTACAACTGCAAGCCTGACAATGTTATCAATGCTTCTCTGTTCATAGAATCTGTTGAACCACTTATTAAACTCTTTTGGCGCCAGGATCCTGCTCATGAGATCGGCAATCTCGAGACTCGGGCTCAGGAAATCGGTACCATCAGGTTCGAGATAGGCCGGGGTTGCAACATTGCCCAGATAGAACTCTTTTGCCTTGTCAATAATTGCTGCCTCGAATGTATTGTCATTTACAGTCCTTGCCCAATCCAGGGCAAACACAAGTCCGAATGCTGTATTTGGATGCACACCAGTCCGGTTCGGATAGGTCTCCTTCTTAAGAAAATCCTTCCAGAGTTCCACTATCTTTTCAGTAAGTGGATTAAGTGTCATTGCCCATTGCCTGGCAAGTGGATCATCGAAGGTGCGAAGTTCCTGGTCGAGCTTTAGCAACCAGGCCCAGCCGTACGTTCTTTCGTAGGTATTACTGTTTTTAAATCTGACATAGTATTCTGCCTCAGCCTTTATCTTTGCATCTTGAAAACTGTTTTGCAGAACAAATATTATACTGTCTCTCAAATATATGGAAGGGAACTGCTTAAGTATCCTGACAAGCATCCAATGACCGTGTACACTGCTGTGCCAGTCGAGACAGCCATAAAATGAGGGATGCAGCTGGCTTGGTGACATCACCGCCTCTGCCTGATCGTTTATCAGATGGCTGGTTTTGTTAGGGTATTCAGTGTTTATGCAGCGTAATGGCAGCCTCGCAAGTTTTACAGCCTGTTCTGATGTAAGCTGCTGCGCCGTAGCTGCCATAGGTAAAAGGGAAATGATAAATACCAGAAAATACCTGTTCATATTAATCAGTTTTTATTTCAAATTTTAATTGATGGTAGAATAATGATTAGCTCGAGGTAAATTTAGCAATTTGATCATTACCTAATCAGTTAATTGCCGGGAGACAGAAAGAATTATCGCAGGAGTCTGATTTGGTCTCATGAATTTTCATCTCTCCCTCTCCCATTCTCCGTTTCTCCCACTCTTTCTTTCAGCACTGTCTGACTTCATGAAATATTCCAGAAGGATTTCAATCATTGATATTTCTTTCTCAATACAAATTTTGTAAAGTGATGCTTCACACCGAAATAATTGTTAAAAATGTTTTATTATTAGTACCTTGTAATCTTAAAGGATAAATTTCTATACTGGATTATTTCAATAAATTTAACCTACCTATCAATGAAAAAAATCTATTCTATTTCTGTTATCTGTCTAATAGTAACAGGGCTGATCACATGTACTGGAAAAGAAAAGAAACCCCAACCTGTTCTTGGAACAAGGTCTGTTTCAATACTCGAAAAAAGGGGACTAAGATTCAAAGATCTTAACAAAAACGGAAAGCTTGACAGGTATGAAGACTGGCGTCTTACTCCCGAAGAAAGAAGCAAGGACCTTCTTTCAAAAATGTCGGTTGAAGAAAAAGCCGGATTTATGCTTATTAATTCACTTAACATGGTTGGCACCAGAGCAGCTGATGCATCGGAGGGTAAGCTGAAAGCCAGCGATCTTTCAGAAGGTGGAGGCCGCTCTCAGGGTGGCGGCGAAGGTGGTTTCGGACAAAACAGGAACAGGCAGGGAACACCTGAAGGAGCACCGGCAGGAGCTCCGGCAGGTGCTCGTCAGGGAGCAACCGGGATGAATGGGGAACGCATTGCTGCTATGGGTTCGGCTGGTGGTGGAACAAAAAAGGTAGTCACTGAGTTTCATAATCGCCATTTTATTCTCAGGTCAAATGAGAGTGCAAGGATAACAGCCGAATGGGCAAACAAACTTCAGGAACTCTGCGAA
>Ga0208980_10001260_pt1 | contig 15236 bp, 14 predicted proteins | sample WetSurMetagenome_3_FD_187993 | JGI IMG/M metagenome (GOLD analysis project Ga0208980, IMG submission 187993) | Wetland microbial communities from Twitchell Island in the Sacramento Delta, sample from surface sediment Aug2011 Site A1 Bulk (version 2) | ecosystem: Environmental > Aquatic > Marine... | reverse complement strand
GAATGATCCCACCACTGAGGGGGCAGGCTTCGGAACGGACACGAATATCGTCAGCCTGGTTTCCGCAGATGGCACAGTGGAACACCTTCCCAGGAAATCCAAGATCGATGTCGCCCATGCGGTCCTCTCCAGGATCGCTCCGTTGCTTTCTCGCACCAAACGTGACTGATCGGTTATCCGTCATACAAGAACTCCTCCGGCAGGAGCGCGAACTGTTTGGCGACTCCCTGCTGTCTGATCCCCCGTCGTCGCACAAGGAGGCCGCGGTGACCAAAACAAAACCCCGGACTGAGGAAGAACCCCTGCTGTTCGAGATCCCGCGGCCTGCAAAAGAGGCGGTGACACAAGAACCGTGGGGCGCCTCTTCCACACTTGAGGCAATGGAACAGCAAATAAACAGCTGCGTCAAGTGCTCCCTCGGACATACGCGGACGAAGTTTGTATTCGGTGTGGGCAACCCGCGTGCAACACTGATGCTGATTGGAGAAGCACCGGGCGCAGATGAAGATGCGCAGGGCGAACCGTTCGTTGGCAGAGCAGGCCAACTGCTGAACAAGATCCTCGAAGCGATTCATTTCCGGCGTGAGGAAGTGTATATCTGTAACATCCTGAAATGCAGACCCCCGGGGAACCGGAAGCCCCTGCCCGAGGAAGCTGGTCACTGCATTCCATATCTCCGGAAGCAGATCCAACTTATCAAACCGAAACTGATTCTCTGCCTCGGCCTGACGGCGGCCGAGAATCTGCTGGGAACACGAGAAAGCCTGACACAACTCCGTGGCCGCGTTCTGACATACGAGGAAACACCCCTCATGGTGACGTATCACCCTGCGGCACTCCTCAGGAATCCGAACTGGAAACGGCCCACATGGGAAGATGTTCAGGCAGCACGGAAACTGCACGACGAACTGGTGGCACAACAAGGCGGGTGAGGCTGAGGTATGGCGGACGTGACGACACGACGAGGCATCGATCTTGCGATGGACCGGGCGGCTGCGGAAGGGCGTATGCCACCGCAGGCGGTGGAAGTCGAAGAACAGGTGATCGGAGCAATGCTCCTGGAAAAAGAGGCGATCGCCAAGGTGATCGAGGTCCTGGATGAGGAAGCGTTCCACTCAGAAAGGAATAAAAGGATCTATCGGGCTATTCTGACCCTGTTCGATCACGGCGAGCCAGCCGATACGATTACGGTAGCGGAAGAACTCCGGAGACGTGGCCAGCTGGATGCTGCAGGGGGAGAATCCTACCTGGTCGAACTGACAATGAAGGTTACCTCAGGTGCCAACGTGGAATATCACGCCCGCATCATTCTGGAAAAGGCGCTCCTGAGAAGACTGATCAGCGAGACTGGCGCCATCGCCGCGCGAGCGTATACCCACACTGAAGACGCCTTCGACCTTTTGGACCAGGCAGAACAATCGATCTTTAAGATCTCCGAATGGCGCCTGAAAAGAAACTATGTGTCGATGGACAAGGCGGTCCACGATACACTGGAAATGCTCGAGAGTATCCATGGAAAACACGGGGGCGTTACCGGGGTGCCGACGGGTTTTCGTGACCTGGACAGCCTGACGGGAGGGTGGCAGAACTCCGACTTGATCATCGTGGCGGGACGACCGAGCTCCGGCAAGACCGCGTTTGCCCTGTCGCTTGCGGCAAATGCCGCCATGCATCGCAATAAACCGACTCCTGTGGGGATCTTCTCCCTCGAAATGTCAACCCAACAGCTGATTATGCGGCTCCTCTGTGCGGAGTCGCGTGTCGATGCTCATGCGGTGCGGACCGGCCGCCTGCCAGAAGACGATTGGAAGCGCCTGAGCATCGGAGCGGGAAAACTAGCGAAAGCAACGATCTTCATCGATGACTCGGCAAGCCTGGGGATCCTGGAACTGCGGGCAAAGGCCCGTCGACTGAAGGCGGAACACAATATCGGACTGGTCATCGTAGACTACCTTCAGCTGATGCAGGGTCCGAGACAGGCCGAGAACCGCGAAAAGGAGATCTCCGCAATATCGCGGTCACTGAAGGCTCTGGCGAAAGAACTGAATATCCCCGTTGTCGCCTTGTCGCAACTCAGCCGTGCGGTGGAAGGGCGTACCGACAAACGGCCCATTCTCTCAGACCTGCGCGAGTCGGGGGCCATTGAACAAGATGCCGACGTCGTGGCGTTCGTCCATCGGGCCGAAATGTTTGTCGACCCGAAATCTGATAGGTTTGCCGAGGTGCAGGGAAGAGCGGAAATCATCGTCGGAAAACAGAGGAACGGTCCCACCGACGATGTAACGCTGACATTCGTCAGCCGCTATGCCCGGTTCGAGAACCCGGCCCTGACAAGCCTGGAGCAGCTTCCCCCGGGCCCCGAAGAAACCCCATTCTGACACTGTTGCACCGAACCATGAACCCTTCAAGAAGGAACTTCCTTCGGCGGGCAGGAGTGCTTGCCGGACTCGGCTGGCTCGGACGACCGGTTGCCGCCCGGGAGGAACCGCCTGAGAAGGAGCGGCAGAACACCGACCGCGACCGGGAGATCTTCCGGTCAAAAATGAGCCTGGCCGTTGAGCAACAACTTCAGGGCAAGCCCATCGGTGACATCATCATGTCGCTCGGACTTTCGTTTCTCGGCACTCCATATGTGGCACACACCCTCGAGGAACCCGGAGAAGAACATCTGGTGGTCAACCTCCGCGGCCTTGACTGCACAACATTTATGGAGAATAGTCTGGTCCTGGCCCGCTGTATCAAGAAAGGGAGAACATCGTTCGACGACTTCAGGCGGGAGCTCACCTTCGTGCGCTATCGTGATGGAAAGATCGCCGGATATCCGAGCCGACTCCATTATTTCACCGATTGGGTTCACAATAATGTCCGGAAAGGCGTTATAAAGGACATGACACTCGAACTCGGAGGTGTTGCCGCGACCGCACCGGTAGACTTCATGTCAACCCATCCGGAGTCGTATGTCCAGCTTTCGGATCCGGAGACCGTGCGGGCAATCCGCAGCATCGAGGAATCAATGAAGAAGCAGGGATATGCCGTTGTCCCGAAGGAACAGGTAAAGGGAATTCTGGGACTCCTCCGTAACGGCGATATCGTCGGGACTGCGACGACGATTACAGGAATGGACGTTTCCCATACCGGCATCGCGGTACAGAGTAAATCGACAATCCGGTTTCTCCATGCTCCACTGTCCGGGGGCTCGGTGTGCTTGGCTGAAGGGTCGCTGGGAGAGTATCTCGCTGCCCATAAATCCATGACAGGGATTGTTGTTGCACGTCCCCTTGAACCTGCAGGCACGTGAACGGGTTGTATCACAAGAAGGGAATCTGAGGATGACACCATACCAAGTCGGGAGAACATTCATGATGCGCTTGAAACAAAGCGTGATAATTCTTGCCATCACCCTGGCACTGCCGGCAATGGCAGGAGCACAGGGATTGTACTGGGAAAGCATCATGGCTGGCGGGTCGGGGACCGGTGAAGGCCGGTCAGAGACCTACTACATGCCGGGGATGTTCAAGATCGTGGAAAAAGGGGATCAGCAACGGGTTATGATCTTCAGGCTGGACCGCAAAATGATGTACATGGTCAATCCGAAGGAGAAGACCTATTCGGAAATCACGTTTGCCGAAATCGAAAAACAAATGCAGGCCGTCAGCAAGAAGCGTGATGAGAGAATGGCGGAAGCCAAAAAGCAGATGGAAAAACTTCCTCCGGACCAGCGAAAACAGCTCGAAGAGCAGATGGGTCGCTACATGATGTTCGAAGACCCTCATGCCAAGTCGGAATTGACCAGTACCGGAGAGAAGAAGACGATCAGCGGATACTCGGCGACAAAGTATGTCGCACGCAAGGGGGGCACAGAATTCATGATTGTATGGGTCACCAGAGACGTCAAGGACTGGGCTGCAATGAAGAGCGATTTCGAACGATTCTCCTCCAGCATGGGATCACTGAGCCAGATCACAGCAGGGATCAGCGAGGCATATCAAAAGATCGAAGGGTTTCCTGTCCAGACTGAAATCGGCGGCATGACCAACACCGTGACAAAGGTGGAACGCCGATCAACACCGGCGTCGCAGTTCGATGTCCCGGCGGGATACACGAAAGTCGAGGCGGGCCGCTGACGGATGAAACACTGATTTCCTGCGGAACGGTCTGTTCACGCGAAGCGGGACCACCCATCAGGATGGTCCCGCTTTGCGTTCCGGGGAAGTGCCGGTGATGGCGACCGGAGAATTTATCCCCACACACCGGGGATCTGACTACTGCAACCGGGGCAGGTACCCCGGTCCAAAGTATTGGACAACACTCGGAACCCGCGTCGCTCGATGAGCAACATATGACAGGAGGGACAGTACGTGTTTTCGAGAGTACCGGTCTGCCCCGGCAGGTTGCCCGCGTACACGAAACGCAGACCAGCTGAAGATCCGATCGCAGCAGCACGCTGGAGTGTATACGAAGGCGTGGAAACAGGGTCTGTCATCCGGTAATCCTGGTGAAAAGCTGTGAGATGCCAGGGAATGTCCGGGGAAACCGATACCAGGAATTCTGCGATGTCCTTCAGTTCCTCGTTGGAATCGTTGAACCCGGGGACAAGAAGCGTAACGACCTCTACCCAGATTTTTGCATCCCGCAGTTTCCGGATAGTCTCCAGCACCGCCTGTAATTTTCCACCGAGACGCTGATAGCTCCTCTGACGGAAACTCTTCAGGTCGACCTTGTAGAGCTGCACGTAGGGATGCAGATAGTCGATGACCTCGGGTGTGCCGTTGCCGTTGGAGACATAGGAACAGGCGATGTGATACTTGCGTGCGAGCTTGAAGATCTCGATGGCCCACTCACTGGTGATGAGCGGCTCATTGTATGTGCTGGTGATGACCGGTGTGCGGTGTTCAAGTGCCAGGCCGACGATCTTCTCTGCAGAGATCTGCGTTGGCGGCGTTCCCGCAACAGGGTCTCGAAGGGCCTGTGAGGTGATCCAGTTTTGACAGTAGCCGCAGTGATAATCACAGCCCAGCATGCCGAAGCTGAGCGCCTGGCTTCCGGGGAACGCGTGGAAAAAGGGTTTCTTTTCGATGGGATCGACCGCGAGGCCCGCTACATATCCGTGGGGGACATACAGGGTTCCCGCCCGGTTGAAGCGTACCTTGCAGATGCCGTCCCGGTCGGGAGGAATCGCGCAGCGATGGCCGCAGGCGAAGCACTCAACCCACCCCTTCTCGAGCTTCCGGTATAGCTCGCCCTCTCTGACGTGACTCGCCAGCAGGTTGCGCAATGTGGCGGTTTCCTGTGCAGGCATGGTGCCTCCCGGTGTCAGCAAGGTACACTGAAATGGAGTGGCTGTCAAGAAGGCTGCGTAGAGCCACCGAACGCCGGTGGGAAGGCCGTGGCCCGGAATTTCAGTCGATGACCGCCGCGGGGGAATCATCCCAGCCGTAGAAGGCGACGGGCTCCGGCTTACGATCCTCGTGCAGAAGATACTCACTGCCGAGCGTTGCGGTTCGACAGAGAATCCTCCACAACACAAACACCTGCTGCAGGACAAATACCAGAACAATGGTCGGGCCGGAACCCATCGGCAGGGCCCCTTCGATGACCCAGTAGGCGCCAGTGGCCAGTGCAAACAGGAGCAAAAAGAGCACTTGCAGCGCCAGAACAGCGGGGAAATTCTCCATGACGAACCCGAAACTACCGATCGCAGCCCGGATCATGCGCCGCGAATTTCCTGCCACAACAGAAATGCGGGCATACTCGGAGGCCAGAATGACAAGTGCGATGAGCAGGGAAAGGATCCCGATTCCGCCGAGCGCACTCATGATTGGAGGAACCTCGGACATTGCACCATCGTCAACCGCAGAGACCACTCCGCTGATCACGATGCTGCCTGCTGTGAGCAGAACGGCGACGAGGAAACTGAAGATGAGAGAAAGCCTGAACATCCTTGAATAAAAGAGGCTTCCGTCTCGGAAAAAGGTACGAACGGAAAACCCGCTTCCGTGGTCGCGGAGCGCTGCAAGAGTGCCACCAGTGAGGAAAGGCCCGATCAAGAGTCCAAGCAGCACAAGCGGCACCACCTGCCAGAGTACGGCCCGCAGAGCATTACCGTGATGGTTCATGAAGTCGGAAAAGACCGTGAAATCGAAGCCCGAGAGAAGCTGCTCCGGAGAAAGAGAACTCCCGAATTCCGCTCCAAGCATGACCTTGAAACTGTAGGCTGCGGGAAACGCCAGAAGGAGATTGAACAGATAGAGAGTCAGCAACAGCCGGGGAGATCCGAGTGTCTTTCGTATTCCCTCGCTGAATGCGTGCAGAACGGTCATGAGTGTGCCTCCTTCGTTACCCGATCATGCTGAAGATTTGGAGTATGTTCTGTACCCAGAAGAGCATCTTCACCGTGTACTTCCAGAGTGGGGCTTGGTTCGGCTTCCTGGTCTTGCTGTTGTTGGTGCCGTCGATGTCTAGGGCAAGATGACCTTCAGGATCGACCGTGGCCGAGAGAGCAGCAGCCGGTCGATGGTATCGGAACGTGATACTGCTCGCCTTTCCATCCCATGCCTCACGCACGGTCTCTCCATCCTCAAACGTGACAAGGACAGTTACCGGCAGCCGAACATCCCCCAGCCGGCCAACCGTGATCCGTGATTCGTACACATCGTCGTCCCTGCCTCCATCACTGTCCGGGTCGACCTCCCTGGTTCCTGCGCTGTCGAAGACACCCGTTGGGGGAGCATCCTTCCACGTCTTGATCGACGTGAGTTCATAATCACAGATACCGGCACCGTAGAGAACCTGATCGAAGTACCAATCGAGCGACGTCCCAAATCTCGTCCCGTGGAGCGCCGGAACAACTTCGTTGAAGGCCCTGACAAAGTCTCTTCCCGATGGATGTCGGAACCTCCAGCGGCGGAAAAATGTCCGCATGACGGAATCCATCGTCGGGGTTCCCACCAGGTGTTCGAGAGTGGCAAGGCAGACCGCGGTCTTGTCGTACGTCAGGGTTCCATAGGAACCCTGGGGGAACATCCACCCCGGGGTGGCGGTGGGCGCGATCCCGGGGTTGTGCATGGAGGTATAACCAATCCGCGTGTATTCGAAATCTCCAACCTGAAAGCCGAGAAGGTTGACAAACGAATTCTTCATACCATACGTTGCGTCCATGATGCGGGTCTCGTAATACTGAGTGACCCCCTCATCGAGCCAGGCTTCTTCAAACTCGTTGCTCGCGGACATTCCGTACCAGTATTGGTGGCCGAACTCGTGAATAGTGACCTGTTCGGCGAGACGGAGGCTTTCATCGATACCCCAGAGCGATCCGGCCGTTATCAGTGTCGGGTATTCCATTCCGGCGGCACCGCTGGCGCCGTAGGCGGGATCGACAATAGTGAGCGTGGGATAGGGGTAGGGGCCAACGTGCTCCTCAAAGTAGTCAAGAGCGGCTTTGACAGACTGAAAATACCGTGGGGCCTGATGCAACCGCTGCGGCTGTATCAATACGCGAATGCGGACGTGCTTCCAGGTCTCACTCAGATCAGCATACCCTGGAAAGGCGGTCCAGGCAAAATCATGGACGTCCTCTGCATGGAATGACAGTGTCTTCGTTCCGTTGCCGTTCTCTTTTTGGGATGAGAGCGTGCCGGTAGCTCCGACCACATACTTGGTGGGAACGGTGATCTGTACGTCATACGTCCCGAAGTCGGCGTAGAATTCCGTTGACTCATGAAACTGGTGGCAGTTCCACCCCCCGGCGATGGCGTACCGCTGACCCGTCGACTCGTAGACGCCGATCTTCGGAAACCACTGTCCCATCATGAAGTAATCCTTGTAGAATCCCGTTCTTGCGAAAATGCGAGGGAGCTTTGCATTGAAGTCAATCTTCAGCTTAATCGTCTGTCCCGGAAGAACCGGCCTGGAGAGAGAGACCCTCATCACCGACCGGTCGTTGTTGTTGCCGTCATCCGGCCGGATGAACGTGATATTCCGGGTGAGATCCTGTCCGTCGGCAGTAGTGATCGACGTCACGTCGATCCAGCCCCATCCCCCGTCGGCCATACGGATGCCGCGGTGACTCCGGCTGTCCTTGAGGAACGTCGTTTCGGAATTCTTGAAACCGTTGAGGTACAGATGGAATTGCAGTTCGCGAATCTGATCTCCTGAAGTATTCCGCCAGGAGAGGTTTTCATGGCCGGCCAGCGTCTTTTTCTCATCATCAAGCACGACACTGATCGAGTAGCTGGCAATCCTAGGGCTCAGAGGCTCAGGGAACCACCGATCCTGCGCGCTGGCGGTGCATGAAAGAAGCATCAGGAGAACAAAACTCAGGGCTTCAAGTCGTTGCATAGCGATAGGACCCTTCTGGTTTGCCTTCTATGTTCGCAGGTGCGACGCGCCGTTGGCATCGACGATGCAACCCGTCAGGTATGCAGATTGTGCGGAGGCGAGAAAAAGCACGATGCGGGCAATCTCCTCTGGCTGCGCGGCCCGTCCCAGGGGACTCTGGTTCCTGTAGGCCTCTCCGTCCGGGCCATGAAGGTACGGTCTGCCCATGTCGGTATCGACCCATCCTGGTGCGAGCGAATGGACGAAAATCTTGTACGGGGCAAGCGCTTTGGCCAACGACTGACTCAAGGCGTTAAGCCCTGCCTTGCTTGCGCCGTAGGCAGGAGCAAGCGGCTCTCCGCGGAAAGCCCCCCGTGAACTGATGTTGATGATGCTGCCACCCCCCTGCTCCAACATCTGCTTGACCGCAAAGAACGAGAGAATAGCCGGCCCGTGAAGGTTCACGCTGATGGTACGCGTCCAGATATCCTCCCATTGCTCGAACTCCATTTCTTCCATGGGATGCAGCTCGAAAACGCCGGCGTTGTTGACAAGGATGTCCAGTGCTCCCATGGTCCGGACGACATTCTGGATCAGGGAGGCTGCGCCTGACTTGCTGGCGAGGTCCGCATGAAAAAGGGCATGGCGCCCCTTCGGAAGAGTGCACAGGGTCTCCTCGGCAGCTTCCCTGTGTGAATGATAGTGCAGAGCGACGGTTGCTCCTTCCTCTGCAAAAGCTTGTGCGATGGCGTGGCCGATTCCCCGGGAAGCCCCGGTGACGAGGGTGACTTTATCGCGAAATTCCATTCTGGTAACGGATTCGAGGTGGTGTGAGGATCGTGGGGGGATTTGCTCTTTGATGGTACGGAAAAGAAACAGCAGACTCAACAACCTGGGCTTGCACCGCTCCCGAATTCTTCTACCTTGGACAGCACCGGGATATGCTGCTGACGGCGGCATTCCCGTCCCGTAGTTTTCCAAACAACACCTGAAAGACCAGCCATGAAGCCTCTCCGCTGTCTCCAGACCCTGCTCATGCTGATTTTCCTGACGACACCTCAATGGCTAGCGCGCGGTCAGGCGGAAGAGGCGTCAACATGGGCTTCCGAAATGCCGACGCTGTACAGGATCATACCCAATATCACCTACCTTACGGCCAACAATTATGAGGCAAGATTGGATCTGTACCTGCCGCGGGAAGCGAAAGAACCGGTTCCGACGGTCATTCATATCCACGGCGGTGGATGGGTCGGTGGAGCGAAGGAAACCGATCTTCCGTATTTCCTTCCCTACCTCGAGATGGGATGGGCGGTGGTCAACGTCGAGTATCGACTTGGCCGTATTTCGCTTGCGCCTGCAGCCGTGGAAGACTGCCGATGTGCACTCGCGTGGGTCTGGCGGAACGCCAAGGACTATAATCTGGATACGTCAAAGCTCGTGGTCACTGGCTTCTCAGCGGGAGGACACCTCTCGCTGACGACAGGCATGTTGCCTGCCTCGGCTGGGCTCGACCGGGAATGCAACCCGCCGACTTCAATCAGGGTCGCTGCCGTGGTAAACTGGTACGGCATTACCGATGTTCTGGATTTGCTTGACGGCCCGAATATGAAGGACTATGCTGTCCGGTGGCTGTCAAGCCTGCCGGACCGGGAACTGGTTGCGCGCCGGGTTTCCCCGCTTACGTATATCCGGCCGGGGCTTCCACCGATTATGACGATCCATGGAAATGCCGATCCGGTCGTTCCCTATGATCATGCCGTTCGACTTCATGATGGATTAACCAAAGCAGGGGTGCCGAATCGCCTGCTGACGATTCAGAATGGCAAACACGGTGGATTTACGCGCGAGGAATATGTGAAGATCTACGAAGAGATCCGACAATTCCTCAACCGTAACGGAATCACGAGAAGGAGGTAGGGCGGGGGATTATCCCCTTCGGCGTCGCCCCTCGCTGGCGGGCCATCCGAAAACAGCGAGGTCGATCTTCTGACCAACGACGGCGACTCCCTCCCGCTCGAGGAGTCGCCGCTGCTTTCTGCCCCCCTCACCCTTGAGCGAGATCTCTCCATGTGCATTGATGACCCTGTGCCAGGGAATTTCGAGCCCTGGCGGCAACCGGTGCAGGGCATATCCCACCAGACGCGGTTGGCCGGCCAGCCCGGAAAGTCGTGCGATGCTTCCATACGTGCAGACCCGCCCGTGAGGGACTCGCGAAACTGCTTCCCAGATACGATCGTAAGAATGTTCCTCTCTCCGCGCCATTACCGGCCCCGGTGTGTCCGGAATGGCGAGCGAAAACAGTCCGTTGTGTGGTCGTTGACGATCCCTACAGCCTGCATGAACGCGTAGCAGATGGTCGACCCCACAAACCTGAACCCTCTTTGCTTCAGGTCTCGACTCAGTGTATCGGACACCGGTGTACAGGCAGGAATGTCTTTCAATCTTTGCCGCGGAGTCATCACCGTCTTTCCCCCGACGAAGTCCCACACATAGCGGTCGAAGCTTCCGAACTCATTCTGAACGGCGAGAAATGCCCGTGCATTGTTGATGGTGCTTTCGATCTTCAATCTGTTGCGCACGATCCCGGGATCGGAGAGAAGTCTCTGAATCTCCTTTCTCCCGAAGCGTGCAATGAGGCGGGGATCAAACCCTCTGAACACCTTCCGGTAGTTTTCCCGTTTCCGGAGAATCGTGCTCCAGCTCAGGCCGGCCTGGGCTCCCTCCAGCGTCAGCATTTCAAAGAGTCGAACGTCATTGTGGACGGGTACACCCCATTCGCGGTCGTGATAGTGGACGGAGAGCGGATCGGTCCCCGCCCAGGCGCACCGTCGTTTGAGTGTAGATCTGGTACTCACTGTTCTCCCTTCCCGCGCCGATTGAACCCCTTGATGATGAACGACCATTTACCTCTTCGACCCACGCTTGTGTGCGGAGGTCAAGGCTTTCACACGGGCTTTCTGTTTCGCCTGCGCTGTGGGACTCGATCTTCTCATCTGGTGCTCCAGCTCCCGCTGCAGCTTCGCATAGCTGGCAAACCGCGCCGGATCGAGGGTCCCCTCCTCCAGCGCCCGGAGAACGGCACACCCCGGCTCGGTGTCGTGACGGCAGTCTCGAAATCGACAGGACTCTGCAAGCTCTTCAATGTCCCCAAAAGTTTCCCCGACCCCCTCCTGTCCCTCCCAGAGCTGCAATTCCCGCATCCCCGGCGTGTCGATCAGTAGTCCCCCCGTTGGCAGGAGAACGAGCTCCCGGTGTGATGTGGTGTGGCGCCCCTTGCTGTCGTAGTCTCTTACTTCACTGGTCTTCAATTTCTCCATACCAAGGAGCCTGTTAATGATTGTGGATTTCCCGACACCTGATGGCCCGAGAAGTGCTCCCGTGATTCCCACCCCGAGATATGTCTGGAGGATTTCAAGACCCGTATCACGTTTTGCACTGGTGAGATGGACAGCACTGGACCCGGTGAGCTGCTGGATCTCCTGGAGGAAGTCGGCAGGCCGGTCGCAGAGATCTGCCTTGTTCAGGAGAACAACCGGCAGGGCACCGCTCTCGACGGCAAGGACATGATATCGTTCAAGCCGCCGAAGGTTGAAAGTCTCATCCAGAGCGTTGACGAGGAAAACGACATCAACATTGGACGCCATGATCTGTTCTTCATCCTCCCGCCCCGCCACCTTCCTGGAAAACTTTGTGCGTCGGGACAGCACGGCAACGATCGAGCCCCTGTCCTCCTGGCGATGTTTCCTGACTGCAACCCAGTCGCCGACAACGGGTAGGTCAATGTTACTGCCGGCAGTGAACCGGAGTTTCCCCGCGATGTGCGCACGAAGTTCGCCCGACGCTGTGACGACAACATAGTGAGTCTTCTGTTGGATTGCGATGCGTCCGGGCTGGCAATCCTCGGCCTGGAACCGCCCAAACTGGCTCGAGAAGAATGGTGACCAGCCCAGCTGTGCAAGATCACGCGTCATCGCGTGAATTCCCGGGCGATGCGAATCATCGTGCGAAGATTCTCGGGCGGAGTGGTAGGGGGGATGGCGCATCCTGCATTGAGGATGAAACGCGGAGTATCGGAAAAGACTTCGAGAAGCCGGCGGGTTTTCTGCTCGACAATGGCGGGGGAACCGAGGGCGAGAACGCTGCTGGGGTCCAGGTTTCCTATGAACACGGTACGATTGTGCAGCTTTCCATGGGCCAGGGATGCATCAGTTTTGTAGTCGATCTCCAGTCCGTCTGCCCCGGTGGCAATCATGTCATCAAGGATGGGACCGGTGTTACCACAGATGTGGAGAACGTAGGGAAGGCTCAATGCATGGGAAGCGTCAACGATCCGGCGATCGTACGGCAGGGCGAACCGCGTGAAAATTGCCGGCGAAACAAGGTCAGGGCCCGCAACACTGTCACCGTTGGATGTCATGTGCGCGCCGGTCTTCGCCATCTGCCGGATAAATTCAAGCGTGATGTTTGTGCAGTATTCCAGCAGTGCGTGGATTCGCACCTCCTGGTCCGGATCGAGAAGATCGGTCATCCAGCTGTCCATCCCGCGTACAAGACTGGCAAGAGAAAAAGGGCACTGGTCGCAGTTTCCCCGGATGTAAATCTCGTTGCCGAAATGGAGCTTCAGGAGACGCGTCGCCTCCAGCCAGACCTGTACTGCGGGGTACGAAAGAATGTTCACGGGGGGCAGGTCGACCACCCCTTCAAGGGAGGTGAGTCGTCCCCCTTTTGCGCGTGCCGGCTCGTCGACGGGGAAGTCTACGGGGACACCGGCCGCACCGGCAAGGGTGACGGTGTCAACATCAACCATGATCCCGTCGTACCCGTATCGCTCCACCGCCTCAATGAATGCGCGAGCCATCTCTCGGGGATCGCTTCGAAAGGTCGCCATGGAGATTCCTGCTTCACGGGCGGCCATCATGAAGTTGTGAAGCATCACCGGCGTGGTGTCGGGCCAGCGTCCCTGAAGCGCAGCCGATATTCTTTCATATCCATTCATGGCCTGTCACCTGTCTCCTCAGGACCTGGCCGGCGATGGGTGTTGGAGACGGTTGATGAGAACCGCCGTGAGGATGAGAACGCCACGCACGACATGCTGCCAGTATTCACTGACATTCAAAAGCGTCATGCCGTTCATGATAACGCCGAGGAAGATCATTCCTACCATCGTTCCCCAGACCCGTCCGACACCCCCCATCAAACTGGTGCCGCCGATGATGACGGCCGCAATGACATCCAGTTCCCAACCTTTTGCGGTTGTGGCCGTGCCCGACATAATCTCGGAAGATTGCATGATGCCACTTGCTGCAGCGAGTGCGGCTGTAAGGGCAAGGACAGAGATCTTCACGGAGTCCACATTGATGCCGCTGAGCCGTGCGGCTTCAGCGTTTCCTCCTACCGCATAGACGGACCGCCCGAAAGCGGTGTAATTCATCAGGACCTGAACAACGCTGAATGCGAAAAGGAACACCAGGGCGGGAAACGGGATACCCAGAAAATACCCTCCCCCGATGAAATTGTACCAGGCGGGGAACGGTGTGAGAGGAAAGCCGTTGGTGATGAGTTCGGCGGCCCCGGAAAGCCCGGTGAGAAGGGCCAGCGTGGTGATGAACGACGGCACCCCGTAACGTGTGCGCATGATCCCCGTGAACCCCCCCAGAAGGAAGGCGAGAGCGATTGTCAGCACCGTTCCTGCTGCAATAGCCGGCCCAAGCGCAAAGTCGAAAGTAGGTCCGGAGAGCCGTTCTGTCAGGAATGCGGTGAGACACCCCGCAAAAGCGACCATCGAACCGACACTGAGATCGATTTCCCCTGCAATGATCACCATGGTCATTCCCAGAGCGATCAATCCCTGCATGGAGATATTCCGGAGAACATTCAGCAGATTGTCGGTGGTGAAGAACCCCGGGGCGGTGAGGGCGAGGACAAGACAGAGGACCACCAGGATGATTTCCAGCACGGCGGAGCCGAGAAGCGAGCGTGAGAGTTTCATTGCATGCATACCGAGAAAAGCTGTTCGAGGGTCGTTTGGTGGGGAAGCATCTCTCCCGTGATCTTCCCCTTCTTGAGAATCAGAATGCGGTGGCAGATGTCCAGGAGTTCTTCGAGCTCGCTGGAAACAACTACAGTGCCGATGCCCTTCCTGCTGAGATTCCAGATGATCTGGAAAATTTGCTGCTTTGCCTGGATGTCGATACCCCGCGTTGGCTCGTCCAGCAGAAAAACCCGTGGATGTGTCCGGAGCCATTTCGCAATGACAGCTTTCTGTTGATTCCCGCCACTGAGGGAGGAGATGGCGGCTTCTAGATTGACAACAGCAATGTCGATATCCCGGATATACCGTTCAGCCACCGCGCGTTCACGGGCGCGCGTGGTGAATCCTGCAGTGGCAACGCTGCTCAGGCTTGCAAGACAGATGTTGGCACGTGTGCTGAGAATCTGAACGAGCCCTTCTTCCTTTCTCTTTTCGGGTGCGAGCGCCATGCCAAAACGTTTCATCTGGTTCGGCGAGCGGGGTCGGACGGATGTTCCCTCAATCACGATGTCTCCACGGTCAGGAGGATCGGCACCGAACAGCGAGCGAAGAAGCTCCGATCTGCCCGATCCCAGGAGCCCGGCAATGCCCAGAATTTCTCCCGCATGAAGCGTAAAAGAGATGTCCTCGAAGATGTTGCTCCGTGAGAGATGGCGTACCTCCATCACCGGTTTCGACAGAGGACGAACATCCTCGGGCCGGCTTCGCTGCACCGTTTCTCCGAACATCATCTGAACGATGACGGCCGGGCTGGCCTGTGAGACCGGTATAGTCCCGACAAGTTCACCGTTGCGCAGAATCGTTACGGTGTCGGCAATACGGTGGATCTCTTCAAGGCGATGAGTGATATACAAGAGAACGACACCGCGGGAGGCAAGGGTCCTGAGCA
>Ga0208980_10001259_pt1 | contig 15236 bp, 13 predicted proteins | sample WetSurMetagenome_3_FD_187993 | JGI IMG/M metagenome (GOLD analysis project Ga0208980, IMG submission 187993) | Wetland microbial communities from Twitchell Island in the Sacramento Delta, sample from surface sediment Aug2011 Site A1 Bulk (version 2) | ecosystem: Environmental > Aquatic > Marine... | reverse complement strand
AGCCTTTCCTTAGTGGAGATGTTGGAGGGCCAGAGCGGTGAGATAACTCACCTCAAGTGTGAGGATCCGCAACGCATCAGGCGCCTCATATCCATGGGATTGGTTCCTGGCCGCATCGTCACCCTTGAGGAGAGGATTCCCATGGGTGGTCCTCTGCTAGTGCGCCTGGAGGAATGCCGCGTGGCCCTGGCCAAGGAATACGCGGACCTGGTCATGGTCCAAACCAATCCAAATCAAAAGGGGATGAAGAAAGCCAAGAGAACATCAGGATAGGTCGAGTGCGATGGAGATCGGCCTCATCGGTCAACCCAACGCCGGGAAGTCGGCTCTCTTCACAAAACTGACCGGCATTGGGGCCATATCCTCAAACTACCCCGGCACGACCGTCGAGTTCCAAGAGGGATCGGTGCTGAGGCATGGGGTCCGATTGAACTTTCATGACCTACCTGGCACTTATTCGCTGACCGGCCTAACTGAGGATGAGCTGGTCGCCACCAAGTTGCTAGCTGAGAGGCAGCTCGAGGTCGTAGTGGCCGTCGCCGATGCTACAAGACTTGAGCAAAGCCTGGTCCTCATCTTCCAGTTAATAGAGCTCGGCTTCAAGGTCGTGGTTGCCTTGAACCAGATGGACGTGGCAAGGAAGCGCTGCTCCCTCGACGTCCAAGGTCTCGAGAAGGCGCTTGGTGTTCCAATAGTGCCGACCGTCGCCATCACCGGGGAGGGAGTGGAGGAACTGGTCGAGGTCTTGGTGACGAGTGGTTACCGGGCTTCGGAGTTCGAGGTCCGTTACGACCGGCACATTGAGGCGTTGCTCGAGGAATTGTGCAGAGGGGATCCGGATTGTCGAACTGGCAAGTTCCCCAAGCGAGGCGCGCTCCTGAAGCTTCTGGAGGGCAACAAATTCTTCGCGGAGCAGTTCTCCGAACCCTTCAAGGAGAAGGTGCGCGAGGCCATGGTCGGATTCAAAGAGGACCATGGCGAGGATATCGAGGTGCACATCACCCGTGACCGCTACGGAGAGGCGGGTAGAATCGTCAACGGCGTCATCTCCAACCGCGTTCCTTCGCGCCGGCTCTCCGAGCGGGTATCGGACGCCACTCTGCGCCCGCATACTGGAATACCGATCCTCGTGGCCGTCCTTGGCGCGATCTTCCTGGTAATAGTCTTCGTGGGCGGCTTCCTAGAGGGCGTCCTCTTAGGGTTGTACGACGCAATCATCGGCGACTTCTTCATCCAGTTGGCATCGTGGCTAGGGGGGACTTTGGGCGAGGCGATCGCCATGGGTATCGATCTTTCCCTTCAAGCCATCCTGGCCATCGTCATCCCTTACATCATGCTATTCTACCTGATGCTAGGGATGATGGAGGACACGGGATACCTGCCAAGGGTGGTCGTGCTGCTGGACGGGGTCATGCACCGCATCGGGCTTCATGGGAGGGCAGTCATCCCTATGATCGTGGGCATGGGCTGTAACGTTCCGGCCATACTGTCAACGAGGGTTTTGGAGTCGAAGAGGGAACGCCTGATATTGTCGGTCATAATCGTCATCGCCATCCCTTGTTCCGCCCAGACGGCGGTAATCATCGGCACTGTAGGGACATTCGCCGGAGCTATTTGGGCGCTCGGGATCTATCTCATCCTAATAACTATACTTCTTGTACTGGGAAGGGTCCTGCACAAGGTTTTGAAGTTCGAGCCTACGAGCCTTGCCATGGAGATCCCCGAGCTCACCTGGCCGCGACCCAAGAACGTGCTTTGGAAGACTTGGACAAGAACCAAGGACTTCTTCGTAGTGGCATTCCCAATATTGCTGGTGGGCAGCATCTTCCTCGAGATCCTCATGGCGTACGGTGTATTGCAGGCGTTCGTCGAACCACTGGCCCCCTTCACGGAAGGCTTTCTCGGGCTTCCTCCCATCACCATCGTCGCATTGATTTTCGGAATATTGCGCAAGGAGATGGGGCTTCAGCTTCTGGTGGTCCTGTTCGGGACCGCCGACCTGTCATTGGTGATGACCTCGGAGCAGCTTTTCATCTTCGCCCTGATAATGGCCACCTACATGCCTTGCCTATCCGCCCTGGCAGTATTGTCGAGGGAGTTCGGGTGGAAGGACGCCTTGAAGATCACCCTTGCATCGGTGACCATCGCCTTCATGCTTGGAGGGCTGGCCAACGCTCTTTTTCACTTCTTTTAATGGGCTATCGGGCCAGGTCTGAAGATGGATTTATATCGCCTCGCTGATATGGGTGAACCATGTCCCTACGTGGCATAATCTCTTGCGCCAAGGACCCCCTAGTCATCCGTGAACCCGTCCAAATCGAATATGAGGTCACCCGCATTCTTTTAGAAAACCAAAACCGGGTGGTGCGATTCATGGACCTGAATGGCAGAGAGGCCGTAGGCAACCTCTATTCCACCAGGGAAAGCGTCTGTACCGCGCTCGGCATAGAGCCCCAGGAGCTCGTTCCGAAGTTGTTGCGGGCCAACGCCAAGCCGATAGCGCCCATTGAGGTAAGAGCTCCAGGCTTCAATGACAAGGTAACGGAGAAGGTGGATCTCACCAAGCTCCCAATCCCCAAATTCTACCCCAAGGATGGTGGCAGGTATGTGACATCTGGCGTGGCGGTGTCCGAATTCGAGGGAAAAAGGAACGTCTCCTTCCATAGGTTGATGCTGTTGGACAAAGGCAGGTTCGCCATCCGGCTGGTCCCTAGGCATCTTTACACCATGTATAAGGCTTCCCTGGCTAAGGGTAAGGCCCTGCCGGTGGCATTTTGCATCGGCCTCAGCCCGTCCCTGCTATTGGCTGCGGCTACGTCCACCGATTACCTCCAGGATGAGATGGAAATCGCCTCGGCGTTGAACCAGGAATGCACTGGCCACCCCTTAGAGGTAGCCAAACTGCACTCAGGTCTAGTCATCCCAGCACAATCCGAATATGTTCTGGAGGGAAGATTGACCGAGGAAGTGGTCGACGAAGGGCCATTCGTAGACATCACTGGTACGTATGATGACATCCGCAAACAGCCCGTTTTCAAGGTGGATCGAATTTTACAGCGTCGGGATCCCATCTTCCAGATAGTCCTCCCCGGAGGCTTGGAGCACTATCTGCTCATGGGCCTTCCTAGGGAACCAGTCATTTTCAAGGCGGTCAATCAGGTCGTGCCAGTTGTGCACGGTGTAAGGCTGACGGAAGGAGGATGCTGCTGGTTGCATGGTGTGGTCAGCATCACCAAGAACAAGGAGGGGGATGCTATGAATGCGATAATGGCCGCCTTCACCGGCCATCCGTCCATGAAGAAGGTCATCATCGTGGACCAGGACGTGGATATTTACGATGATAGGCAAGTGGAGTGGGCCGTAGCCACGAGGTTCCAAGCGCATCGTGGCCTGGTTGTGGTGCATAATGCAGCTGGTTCGTCTCTAGATCCATCGGCAGATGGGACGACCTCAAAGATGGGGATTGATGCCACCAAGCCCATGGGCTCAACGGGATTCGAATTGGCCAAGCTGGAATGAGCTCATTTGGCCTTGCTTGAGCATCGAATCAATAGAATGAGTGGATGGTTGGCTTCTTGTGGGAACGAAGGTCAATGGTCTCGTTCCTTTCTTTGCCAAGGGATACGATGCGAATGGGTGTGCCCGCATTCTTGGACACGAAGTCGAGATAGGCTCTGACATTTGGGGGCAAGGAATCGTATCCCTTGGACGCGAATTCTGCCCCTTTGCCAGCCGTGAAATCCTCCCAACCTTTTAGCTCATGGTAGATCGGACGAGCCTTTTGCAGTCTGCTCAATGAGGCCGGGAAGTTCTCCTCGACCTTGCCATCGATCTCGTAGCTGGTGCAGATCTTGATCTTGTCAATCCCACCGAGCACGTCAAGCTTGGTGACCGCTAGGTTCGAGAGCCCATTCAGTCTGACCGCATGACGAACGACTACCAGGTCCAACCAACCGCAGCGCCTAGCCCTACCAGTCGTGGCTCCGAACTCCCCGCCTTTGGTTAAAAGCATTTTGCCCATTTCGTCAGTGAGTTCAGTGGGGAAAGGACCAGACCCAACCCGGGTGGTATAGGCTTTCATCACGCCCACGACCTCATTTATCATTGACGGACCGATGCCCACGCCAGTGCAGATTCCTCCGCTTATGCAGTTGGACGACGTTACGAAAGGATAAGTTCCATGGTCGATGTCCAGCATGGTGCCCTGAGCGCCTTCGAACAAGACCTTCTTCCCCTTCTTGATGGCATCGTTCACCAAGACCGAGGTGTCGCAGATATGGCGTTCTAGCCTCTTGCCCTGGGACAGGAGCTTTCGCAGCAGCTCGTCCTTCGCAGGCATACCTTCACCACCTAAGATCTCCAGCTGCCTCTTCTTCATAGGATAGATGACATCGAGCCTCTCCCGTAGCGCACCTTCTTCCAGGAGGTCGCAGATCCTTATCCCATGGCGGGCGATCTTGTCAGAATAGCAGGGTCCAATTCCACGTCCGGTGGTCCCGACGCCCCTCTCGCCTCTTTGGCGCTCTTCCGCCCCATCCAGGAGTCTGTGGTATCTCATCACCACGTTCGCTCGGTCAGAGATGCGAAGCCCCTCCATGGAACGGCCGCTTGCCTCCACCTTGGCCATCTCTTCCTCCAGCGCTTCGAGGTCGACGACCACCCCGTTTCCTATGACGCTCAAAATCCCAGGCGTGAGGATCCCTGAAGGCAGCAGATGCAAGGCGAACACCTCATCGCCAATCTCGATGGTATGGCCCGCGTTGGCACCGCCTTGGTAACGGACGACCATGTCCGCATCTTGCGCCAGGTAATCAGTTATCTTACCCTTGCCCTCGTCACCCCATTGCGTACCAATGACCGCGAGCGTGCTCAAGCCTTCACCGCGCTCGCATTCCTCGAGAGGTAGATAAAACTTCGGTGTCCCTTATGCCATATCCAGATATGCAGCGCGAACCTCGCTCAAAGGCAGATCGGTCTTGAAGGCCGTCGGAGAGAAGTGGGTCTTGGAAGCGTGACCCACCTGGCTCAGTCTCTCGACGACCTCGTCCAGCACATGGGGAGACAGCTTGAGCATCGAGGAGATTTCGTTATTCTCATAGAAGAAGGGCGTCTCCAGCTCCTCCCTCCATAGCCCTAGGTACTTCAAGCACCTTTCCCTCTCTTCCAGGCCCTTCTCCGCATCCATGTCCGAGAGGACTCCCCGATCATGCAACGGGCCCAACCACATCGGCCCCGATGCACCTGGGGAATGGTCGATAGACCAAGAGCGTTCGTGGCTGCTCTGATCGCAGCAGAGGTACCCAAGATGGGAAAGGGACTCGTCCGCTGCAGCTGCATTTTCCGGCACCCTGAGGAAGCAGCGGAAATAGTGGTCGGCATAATAACAGAGCAAAGGTTTGATTCCTTTATCCAGCTGTGCGGCCTCCCTTGCCAAGTACCCAATGAGTATGCGCAGGCCGGTCTCGTGCCCGAAGACGTTTCTGAGCGGTCGGGCCATGTATCTCCGTATGCATTTCTTAGCATGAGTGCCGGCCAAAGGGGCTGTGTCCGTGGCGGTCACGGCCAGCACACCATTCCGTTTCAATCCTTGGAGGGATGCTTGAACGAAGGGCGCGGGCGTCCCGAACGGATCGATGTCCACGTAATCATGGACCTTTGAGGCCAAATGACAGCGCAGGTCCTGATTGGTCGCTTCGCAATTCTCCAACGCATTTAGTTCTATATTCGCCTGGATATAGCCGAAAGCCCTGGGGTCTTTATCGTTCATGAACATGCGGTACTCGCCGCGGCATTCGTTGGCCAAACGTATGCCCCTCGCCCCCGTGGCGGCCATTGCGTCCAAGGCAGATCCTCTGAGCCTCAAGGTCCGGAAGAGCATGACGGACACATCGCGGTTGAAAGCCATCTGGGCATTAAAGAAGACGCAACCCAAGCGCTTGCCCGGTCCTTTTGAGGAATGAGCCTCAGGTATGAGCAGGCGCGTCCTGCCTTCCATGATCTCTATCGCATCTGAGGGAATGCTCACAAGAGCTCTCCCTTCATGAGCTTCATAATCTTGTAAGGCAAAAGGTTGCGGTTTATCGGGGTGACCTCGAGGATGCGCACATCATCCCGCCTCCTGATATCTTGTAAAAGGGGATTACGGGACTTCTTGTGTAAGGTTAGAAGCATCGGCTTCTCTACGTCCAGGGCGAACTTGACGGCGGAAACGAACTTCTCAGACTCCACCTCCATCTTGCCCACCTCGTCTATCACGATGACATCGGACTCCTCGCAGGCTTTCATGAGGGCGTTCACACCGACATTCTCGAGTACGCTGAGGTCCACTCCGAACTTGCCCACCATGAACTTGCTTTGAATGTCCATATGGGCCAGGACCTCCTTCTCCTTGGTCCTCCAATCGATGATGGAGAATCCCACCCGGCGGTTGTCCTCGATTATAGGCTCGGTTATCATGCCGCCTACCGTCAGCTCCTCCGCCTCAAGCATCTCGATGACCTTGATGAGAGCGTGGGTCTTGCCCGCGCCCGGAAGTCCAGTGATACCAATCTTTATGCTATTCATCTTGCCACCGAGTATAAAATCGAGCGCTAGTCGCCCTGCGTCCGATAGAAGGGTGTAATGGCATTTCTTGCTTAACTACCTTTTTCTAATGTCCTCATGCTGGAAGGCTCTAATGACCACCCTATCGGAATCATTTATTTCGCACCGAGATGATTATCCTGAGCGATATGGTGGAAGCATCGTCGGCCTCCATCCGGCAAGGACCGGCATGGAAGAAGGTTCGCGCGGAAGTGCTAATGCTCTCCGCCTCATTGGCGGGAGCCGGGGCGCTCCTAATACTCATACCTTGGCCTCAAAACTATTCTTACTTGCTCGATGCGCTGGGCACCGCCTTGATTTTGGCAGGTATGATCGTAGCAGTGACCCGACCCTGGAATTTCATGAAGAGGATGGAGATGCAGCTCCTGGTCCACCAAGAAAGGCTACAGGGCCAGATGTCCGAAATTCGCCGACAAGATGAGATGAACCTAGCAGAAATGAAGAGGAAAGGACGACAGTAGATTTTCAAATGCTAGCGACCTCATACACCGATCGATCAGGCATTGACTTCAGATATTTCCTTGACGTACATGAGGGGATAGCGGAGCTCGTTCACATACCTCATCTCCGCCACCGCGCGCACGTTCTCCACCTGGATTACTAGCGTTACATCCAGCATGTTTCCGGTCAGGGTCTGATAGTCAAACTCGTCCCGTTTCCTGCGCAGTGCTGTCCGGTCGATCCTCACCTTCACATCCTTCACGAATGGCTGAACCTTCACTCCGTCCTCCATCGCTCGCTCCAAGATGTCCACGTTAGCCGCGCAAACCGGGGTGCCAACGAACTGATGGTAGATGGTACCCAGTTTGATGCCCGCCTCGAAAACCGTCCTCTCTCGAAGGCTGCAATTGAAGTACTTGGCAGCAAGCTCTTCCCTCTTTGACTTGTTTGTCGCCATGCGTCAACTCCCCCGAATAATCATCTTCGCGTCCACCACCACGTAACCCTTGCTCCGAAGGATAACTGGATTGAGGTCCAATTGCTCCAGGTCCTGATTCTCCATGCCCAATTGAGATACCTTCTGCAGCAGATCAAGCACGGCTTCACGGTCAGCGACGAACCCTCGGAAGCCCTCGAAGAAGGCAGAGGCTTTGGTCTCTTCTAGCATTTCCTCGGCATCCTGTTTGGAGATGGGCAATCTGCGGAACGAGACGTCCTTGTAGAGCTCGGCCATCACTCCACCCATCCCGAACATTAAGCATATACCAAAGTCTCGATCACGAAGCAGACCCACGATAACCTCCGGCCCGTTCGGCTCCATCGATTCCACCAGGACGTCCGCGTCAGGGAACTTCTCGCGGATCTGGTCGTACCTTGCGACTAACTCCTCCGAAGTTGCAACGTCCAAGAAGACCCCACCGACTTCGGTCTTGTGGAGTATTTTAGGGGAGCTGACCTTCACCGCTAAGGGATAGCTCAATGGAAGGTTCTCTAGCTCAGTGCGATGCGGCACTAGGAAATTGGTGGTGAGTATCCCCCTTTTCTTGAGCAGCTCCTTGGCTTTGGCCTCTGGCAAAGCGCTCGATGCATCTTCCACTGCGAATCCTCCCTGGATGACTTGCATACTTACCGGAATTGATTTAGTTATTGCCCTAAGCTTCCGCGAGGAAGTTCCTGCCCAGACGATAGCCTTCCCTCAAAGCCCTCTCATTGGCCTCGAATGCTCCGAACGGGCTCAGCTCCGCGACTGCCTTGATCGTCGCCTCGATGGAGATCAATCCTGATAGCTGGACCAATGCTCCCAACATGATCATATTAGCTGCGCCCCGGCTTCCAAGCTCTTCGGCAAGCTTCAGCGCAGCCACGTCATAATAGGTAAGTTCTGGCCGGCTGTCCACCCCCTCCGAGTCCAGGATGACGATCGTGCCTGGTTTAGCATCACCGATGAACATCTCATAGGCAGGCTGCGACATGAGGATCAGGAAATCTGGCTTTTCAATAAATGGATAGAAGGTCGGCTTGTCCGAGATCACCACATCGCACTTCGACGATTCTCCTCGCGCCGCAGGGCCATAGGACTGCGTCTGGATGGCGAATAGCTTCTTGCCGTCCTTGCTTCCGAAAAGCGATGCCGCTCTCGCAAGCACCATCCCAGCAAAAATGATGCCCTGTCCTCCCATGCCAGCAAAGCGAACCGACGCCTTCATCCCGACCATTCGAATGATGCTCTTGGTCGATATTAAGGCTCCGTATGGCCCGGATAGGGGCTGCCATTACCTGTCTCGATAATCAGAATCAATTTCCGACTCCATTCAGTTAGAGTAAAATATTGAGGAGCGCATGGAAGAGTCCAGCTATAGCTAGGCTTTGCGATGATCACTGTCCTTTACGTCGACGATGAACCCTCCCTCCTTGAGATCGCCAAGGAGTTCCTGGAGAGTGAGGGAGATGTGGAAGTCGAGGCGAGCGATTCGGCTATGGATGCTTTGGTCCGCATCGAGACCAGGCATTTCGATGCCATCATTTGCGATTACCAGATGCCGATCGTCGACGGGATCAAATTCCTAAAAACAGTGAGGATGCAGGGCCGAAACATCCCCTTCATCCTCTTCACGGGGAAGGGGAGAGAAGACGTGGCCATCGAGGCGCTAAACAATGGTGCCGATTTTTATCTCCAGAAGGGTGGCGATCCTAAGGCGCAGTTTACGGAATTGCTCAACATGATAAGGCGCTCCATCGAACAGAGGCAATCGGCGGAGAGGCTCAAGGAATCGGAGGAGATCTACGAGAAGCTGTTCAAGGATAACGTAGAGGCGATGATTCTGGTCGAACCCAGGACTGGAGCCATTGCGGACGTGAACACCGCGGCCACCACCTTCTTCGGCTATTCCCGCGAGGAAATGCTAAGGATGAACATAGCCGACACCTATCCTGGCTCTGACAAGCAGGGCTTGGAGCGATTGGGTCACAGGGGTGTGGAGAAGGGCGCCAAGATGGTGATGCCCAACCTCCTTGCCAACGGTGAGGTCCGCGAGGTCGAGGTCGATTCCGGGATGCTCCGTGTCAAAGGCCGCTCCTTGGGATACGCCATCATCCATGACATAACCGAGGCCAGAAAGGCACAGAGGAGGGAGCAGCGGCTCAACCGCGCCCTCAAGGTCCTCAGTGCCAACAGCCAATTGATTCTGCACTCTAGCGAGGAAATGGAATTGCTCGATGGCATCTGTCGTGCCCTGGTGGAATATGGGGGATATGTCGGCGCTTGGATAGGAGGCTTCGATCCCGCTTCTGTAGAGGTGAGAGAGGTGGCGAAAGCATCCAGGCAGGGCGTGGATGAGCCTGATGTCCTCGCTTTGAACAAAGAAGAGCTTGTCGATCTGGCCCTTCGGGTGAGGGAATCCTCTGAGATGATCGTGCGGGACAGCGGCAACAAATGGGGATTGGCCACCCAGGTGAATGACGGGGCCGTCAAAGCCTTCGTTGCCTTGCCGTTGAAGGTCGATGGCAATCTAAAAGCGGCCATAGTGATACTCTCTGACGACGCGGAGGCAATGGAGGGGAACGAGACCCTCTTATTGCAGGAGCTGGCGGAAAGCCTATCCGAGGCCATCTCCCTCATCGATGAGCGGGATAGGGAGAGGTCGAAATTAACTCGGAAGGCAGCTCTAACGGATGAACAGGGCGCGCTTCGCCAATTGATCGATGCCAGCGCAGTCGCGATAATCGTATTCGACCAAGATGGCAAGGTCTCCTTCACCACGCCGGTCGTGGAGGAGGTGATCGGGATAGGGAAGGAGTCGATGCTAGGGATGCCCTACAACTCGCCCGATTGGGGGATGTCCTCGATGGATGGTGGTCCATTGGTTGATGAGGAGTTGCCCTTTGCCGTGGTTATGCGAACGGGCGAGCCATTCTTGAACAGCAGATACGTCATCGAGCCCACCGTTGGGAAGAAGCGCTACCTTTCCTTGGATGCCATTCCATTGAAAGGCGATGACGGTAAGATTTCTGGCGTCGCGATTACCGCCAAGGATGTCACCAGCACCGTCCTCTTGGAGAACCAGAATCAAAGCGATGCCTTGTTGCGAGAACTGATGGGGTCAGCACTGGATGTGGTCGTGAAAATCGACCAGGATGGCAAATTGGTCTATGTTTCTCCTGCGGTCAAGAACCTGCTTTGGAAGGAGCCGGAGGAGCTCATAGGGAAGAGCGTGATGGACCATATCCACCCCGATGACCTGGAATCCCTCCTTCAGGCCATTCATGACAGCTCTGGCAGGCAGGACCAGCTTACTGTCCGATTCCGCCTTAGACGACGTGAAGACTACATCGTGGTTGAGGCCATCGGGCGAGTATTAGTCGATGAAAACGGTGAACCCATCTCCCTCGTTGGAAGTGTCAGGGACATCACCTCCAGACAATTGGCTGAAGACAGGCTCTGGGAGACAGGAAGCAAGCTAAGGGCCATCATCCAGACCTCGCCTATGGCCATCGTTAGCCTCGATTCCAACGGGGTGATTAACACCTGGAATCCCGCCGCTGAAAGAGTTTTCGGCTGGGGCAACATCGATAGCGGCCGTCCCTTCCCCTTCTTCCCTAACGAGGATTCGGAGGAACTGCGCCATCTGAAATCGAGCATTCTCGCGGGAGAGGCGTTGAGCGATGTGGAACTCAACCACAAGATCGAGGGAGAGAGAGAACGTCGAGTCAGCATCTCCACCGCCCCCATCCTCGATCAGTCTGGTAAGGTCATCTCCATCATCTTGGTGGCTTCAGATATAACCGAGCGCAAGGCCATGGAGGACCGCCTAATCCAATTGAATGATTTGTTACGCCTTGTCAACCGCATCCTGAGGCACGACACGCTCAACGAGCTCATGGTGGTCGCCGGTTCCCTGGACATGTTCCAGAAGAGCAAGCAAGAGAGGTTCCTTATCACCGCGACCAAGGCGGTCAACAGATCGGTCGAGATGATCAAACGGATGAAGGAGCTCGAGTCCCTAGCAGCCTCCGGTGGGGCCATGAAGACCTACGATCTTCGCCAGACCGCAGAGAAGGTACTGCGCGGGTACATGGTCGACTTCACTATAGAAGGAGAGGGCTCGATCTTTGCGGATGATGCCTTACCTTCGGCCATCGACAACATCGTCCGCAACGCCATGGTTCATGGAAAGGCGGACCGGATCGATGCCAAGATCTGGGTGAAGGATGGAAAATGCTACCTGCGCATTGCGGACAACGGTATCGGGATTCCGGATCAGGTCAAGAGCCAATTGTTCGATGAGGGGTTCAGCTATGGCGCTAACGCCGGAACTGGCCTTGGCCTCTACCTGGTCACCAGGGCAGTGGCTCGATATGGAGGGAGCGTATCCGTAGAAGATAACCTGCCCAAAGGGGCGGCTTTCTTATTGGTCTTCCCTGAAGCGCGTCCCTAGGAATTCGGAATGAACTCTCAAGGGCTGCGGCCTCATTCGGTCGGTTTCAGATTCATGGCAGCTCGCTCATCGTTCCCCGGCATGCCGCGTGAGATCTGTCATCGATGGTCGTATTGGCATCAGGAGTTCGAACCCTGTCCTTGCATCCACCTCACGATGTGCGTTTACACCTTGAAGCTCGATGATGATGACCTCAGCCACCTTCCAAACCTTGACGCCCTTTCGAACGCAGCCAGTAATGGTTGCATTGTCCCTGCCACAGGCGATATGCATGTGTAGAACCGGTCGGCCTTCTTCATTGAGGAAAATAGTACCAACCCCTTCAATTTCATATGCCTCGTCCAATTTCCTCTCCATCGGGATAGGGGGCATGTCGTCCCCTTTCTTGGGCCCGACGACTAGTCGACTGCCTTTATCGGCAGCACCTATAATGGCAACAACCGCGGATTCGATCCTGCGATCCTGGGCGAAGCTCTCCAGGACCTCATGTATTATCTCTCCATCCTCAAGACGAACCACAAAAACCCGTCCGGTCTTACCTTGAGAGTACTTCATCGTCTACCTCTGCCCATCATATCAATGCGAATATTATTTTCCTTCGTCCACCTGCAAAAGGCTATTAACCCAATTGGAACGATAATCATATCGTGGAATAATGGCAGATGCAAAGGTGACTGTTGCATTGGAGGCTAACAGGCATTTGGCTACCAAGAAGGTCGTCAGTGCCATTGGAATGCCGTACATGGAGGGAAAGGAGGTCCTCATTAAACCAAATCTAAACACCTCGGACCCACCTCCAGGATCGACCCATATCGATACTTTGAGCTCGATGCTGGAGATGATTAAGCCAGATAGCCCTCAAAAGATAATAGTCGGCGATAGAAGCGGCCCTATGACGACCAGAACGGTTTTCGAGGAAAAGGGTCTTTTCGAGCTCGGCAAGGAGGAGGGGTTCGAATGCCTGATCTTCGATGAAATGCCAGATGACATGTATAAAAATTACCAGCCTCCCGGGAGCCATTGGAAGGACGGGTTCCTCTTCGCCCGACCCGTGATCAGGGCGGATAGGGTGATCTGCCTATGCTGCCTCAAGACGCACCAGTACGGGGGACACTTCACCATGTCCCTAAAGCTGGCGACTGGCATGGTCCATCGCAGCAATATGGATGAGCTGCATTCCTCTCGATTCCAAAGAGAGATGATCGCCGAGATGAACTATGCATACGAGCCAAACCTGGTGATCATGGATGGTGTGGAAGCCTTCTATTCAGGCGGGCCGATGCATGGCGCTGTTTGGAGGGCAAATCTGACCTTCGCCTCAAAGGATCGAGTGGCTTTGGACGCGGTCGGGGTCGCGGCGCTGAAGATGCATGGGACCACTCCCGAGATCGAGAGAAAACCAGTGTTCAAACAGGATCAAATACGCAGGGCAGTGGAGCTAGGACTGGGCGTACAAGAGGCTAAGGAAATCGAGATAGTCCCAGTTGACGTCGCGTCTGAGGAGGTCTGCCAAAGGATCGAGGACGTGTTGATGTCCTGATGGATGCTTATCTATTGAAAATCAGGCTATCAATCCGTAGGGCGAACGGTTCCTCTCAATGAATTCACCAATGGTGATGCGTCCTTCGATGTTCAGGTCAAGTTGGTCCAAGCCCCAGGCTTGGCTCTTCTCCTTGCGTACGGAGATAATCTTCAACCACTCGAACATCTGGGTCGGATCGGCCATGCGGTTGCGCCTTCCGAAGGAGGTAGGGCAGGGTGATGCGATCTCGACGAAGGAGAACCCTTTCTTCCGCATGGCCTTCATCATGCTGCTGGTGAGCTCTTTGACGTTCCTGATGGTCCATCTGGCCACATAGTTGGCACCAGACGCCACGGCTACCTCGGAAAGGTCGAATGGATACTCTTTGCTTCCATATGGGGTGGTTGTCGAGAAGGACTTATATGGGGTGGTGGTGGAGGCCTGGCCCCCGGTCATGCCGTAGATGTAGTTGTTTATGCAGAACACGCTGATATCAACGTTACGCCTCGCGGCATTGATGAAATGATTCCCTCCAATGGCGCCAATGTCGCCGTCCCCTGAGAATACGATGACGTTGAGATCCGGGTTGGCGAGCTTGATGCCGGTCGCCACGGCGAGGGCCCGACCATGTGTGGTGTGGATGCTGTCCGCCCTGATGTAGCCACTGACGCGAGAGGCGCATCCGATGCCTGATACGAACACCGTCTTGTCTTGGTCCATGTTCAGCTCGGAGAAGGCGCGGTGAAAGCAGTTCATGACCGTGCCGATGCCGCAGCCAGGGCAGAACATGTGAGGCCAGCGGTCCTCTCTGAATAGATCGAAGAATTCCAAGCTCAAACACCTCCCTTGATGAAGCTGGCGATCTCCGATGGCCTGGGAACATCCCCTCCCACCTTAGAGAACAGGCGCACTTTCTTACATCCTTCATCGCATGCGACCCTCTGGACCTCCCGGAACATCTGTCCTAGGTTGAGCTCGATCATCACCACATCGGAACTTCCGGAGATCGCCTTTGCCAGTAACTCGCATGGAAAGGGCCAAAGCGTCTTTAGGTCCACAAGGCCAAAGTCCTCATTCTCCATCATGGCCTCATAAGCAGCGAAGCTGGGAGAGCCGTAGGAAACGAGCATGCACTTCGATCCCGGCCTATGTGCCACCAGGGAACAGATGTCGTCACGATGCCGATCCACCTTGTCCTGGAGGCGCCTGATGAGCTCCTCGTTCACCTCGACATCGTTCGTCGGATAACCTGCGATATCGTGAGAGAGGCCAGTAACGTGCACTCGGGATCCCCTTCCAAATATGGGCATCTTTGGGACCAGGCTCTCATCATATGCGAACCCATCATGCCAGACTCTGTCCGTCCGTACCCGGCGATCGATGATCTCAATATGCGAGGGGACCTCGAACTTGCCCCGCATATGGCCGATCTCTGCGTCCGAAAGTAGGATGGTCGGGACTCGGTATTTCTCGGAGAGATTGAAAGCCCTGATGGTAAGGTCGAACATATCCTGGACGCCGCAAGGGGAAAGGGCGATAACTGGATAATCCCCATGAGAGCCATATTTGGCTTGCATGACATCTCCTTGCCCGACCATGGTTGGCATGCCTGTGGAAGGACCTCCCCGCATGACGTCCACGATGACGATGGGCGTTTCGGTCATGGCCGCATAACCTATGCTCTCCTGCATCAGGCTGAAGCCAGGACCTGAGGTGGCGGTCATCGCCTTGGCGCC
>Ga0208980_10001258_pt1 | contig 15240 bp, 11 predicted proteins | sample WetSurMetagenome_3_FD_187993 | JGI IMG/M metagenome (GOLD analysis project Ga0208980, IMG submission 187993) | Wetland microbial communities from Twitchell Island in the Sacramento Delta, sample from surface sediment Aug2011 Site A1 Bulk (version 2) | ecosystem: Environmental > Aquatic > Marine... | reverse complement strand
GGAAGCGAAGCTTATCAGAATTTCAGAATGGACAGGCATTATTATCTTTTTGGTTCTTATAGTTTCGATGTTGGAGATAAGACTGAGCTTCAGCCTTCAGGATTAATTATGATGTCGGAGCAGAAAAAACCTATGGCAGATATAGGCCTGACATATATTTATGACCAGAGGATATGGGCCGGATTAACCTATCGTACCAGTAAAGCAATTATTGCCAATATTGGATTTACTTATACAAACATGTACATTGGTTATGCCTTCGATTTTACTTTGCAGGAGATTCAGAGATTAACCTACGGAACTCATGAACTCACAATGGCAATAAGATTCGGAGACAGTGCCAGAAAATATCGCTGGCTCGACCGTTATTAAGAATTTACTAAAAACTGATTTAATCTGTTTTGATCATCATGATCAGCGGGAGAAAAACAAAAGACATTTCCCAGAGATTTCGCTGATTTTTGCAGATTTTTAGTTAGCATTATTTTCTATGAAGAAAATAGATGAGCGAACTGCTCCTTTTTTTATTAAATGCTGATTTCAGGGCGAATATTCCACCGGTCAATAATCCTTTAATAAATGGAACTGCAGATCCTCTGTTTTTTTCACTGAGGATTGAAATATAGAAAACATCCAAAGGAAGACTTTTCATGCAAGTGACTTTATAATCCTTCTTCTTCCAGAAAAGACTCAATGTCGAAGGATCGAAATGCCACAAATGACGCGGCAGGTCATATGCAGCCCAGAACCTGCCATAATATTCTGCATCGTATGAACTACTGTTTGGTAATGCTGCTATGCAGATCCCTCCGGGTTTTAAAAGTCGGTCGATCTCATCGGAGTACTTAAAGGGATCATGCAAATGCTCCATTACATGCCATAAAGTCACAGAGTCAAAACTTTTCTCCGGCAAATCTGAAATATTATCCGGACTGATTACATCTATTGCAAATTGATTGATTCCAAAATCACGTGCTTTCCCGTTTGGTTCGACGCCTGTGACATCCCAACCTCCTTTTTTCATGTTTCCGGCAAAGTATCCTGTTCCACACCCAATATCAAGGATTTTACCTTTTTTAAGGCCGGTTGCATTCCCGACAATCCTTTTTTTCCTGCGAAGCATTATATCCCTCGCAAGTAAATAGACCCGGTTCAGAAATCCTTTTGCATTGGCATTATGCGAAATATAGTCATCAGATTCATAATATTTGGCTATGCTTTTTTCATCAGGATATTCCCTTGTGAAAATAAATCCGCAATCCTGACATTTAAAGAGTTCGAATTCCTCATTGCTTACCAGATGATCATTGCATTTGAGGTATAAGGAAATTCTTTGCGAAGAGCATATCGGACAAAGATTATGGTTGATCATCTATTCTGACTTTGGCTTTTTTAAAAAGGATGAGATAAAAAAACCGCTTGCCAGAAGAATTAAAAGTATCGAACTGGCGAGTGAGATTTTATTCCCTAAAAAATAAGAAGACGGCTTAAAGATAAACGTGATCTGGTGACTTCCTGCAGGTACTATCATCCCTCTCAATACATAATTTGTTCTGAAATAGTTACTCTCATTGCCATCAATATAGCATTTCCATCCGGCAGGATAATAAATCTCAGAAAAGACTGCAAATCTTTCCCCGGCAGCTGAATATTTATATTCAAGTTCATCTGGTTTATATGATATCAGTTCAATAGTATCTCCCGGAGCAAGCTGGAATGTTGCTTCATTTACCTGATCATTGAACTTTTTATCAAATATGGCTTCTTTCCGGGGATCAATAGTTTTTAAAGCGGCCAGCTCAGGATCGGCACCATCAACCATAACAGATTTCTCAATAAACCATGCGTTGCCCATGCTACGGGGATTTACCAGAGGGGCAGCTTCCGGATTGTAAATGACATATTTTGTGTTAAGCATATTCAGTACCGGAGTAAACCTAAAGCCGGGCAACAGTTCATCAACGGAATTTGCCTTATCAGCTACAGACTGAAATAATGAAAGTTCCCGGGATATTGAGGAATCGATGAGCTCCTGGTACCTTTTAAGCTTGGCGCCGTGATAACCTCCAATCGACTTATGAAAATAAGAGGTGGGGGAGTTATCATTAAATGTTGATACTGAAAGATTCAGAACCCTGTGATATGATTTATCCTCCAAAATTATGGCGTCAGCAGTGGTAGGAACAAATGATTTCTGTATCATCAGAGGTTTTTCAAACCTGTCAGCATCAAGATACCTTTTCCCGGTGCCCCACAGGTCGATCATAATAAGAAATGCAATTATCAGGATTGAGTACTCCTTCCGAAGCTTTCCGGAAACAAATCCCAGAATCGATCCTGAGGCCATCAGAATGAAAATGAGAGACCTGATGGTGTCGGCTCTCAGCAACCCTTTTCTGTCTGCGACAAGCGCTGTTGTAAGCCAGTCGGGAAGATCATTTTCGTAAGACTTAAGAAAAGAACCGGCAATTCCGGGAATCAGAAGAACAATCAGTACTATTCCACCAGTTATCCCTGTTGCTATCTTAATGCCCTTCATCATTTCCTTCTTTGAAAGGCTTCCATTGAAATAATCCCGCAAAGCAAGGAATCCGAGAAGAGGAATGCAAAACTGGGCAATAACAAGTGTCATTGTGACTGCCCGGAACTTATTATAACCAGGGAAATAATCAATAAAAAGATTGGTAAAAGGCATGAAATTTTTACCCCATGCGAGCATTACTGAAATAACAACAGCTATTAAAAGCCACCATTTTTCTCTTCCTTTTAATACCGTCAGTCCAAGGACAAAAAGAAACATCACAATTGCCCCTACATAATGAGGACCATCAGTTCCGGGTTGTGTACCCCAGTATTTTGTCAGTTGGTTTGCTGCATTACCGGCATTGTTTTGTCTAAGAACCTTTACAGTCTCTGAATCCTTGCTGAATGGTTTGCTTGAACCACCTTTATAATCTGGTATTAAAAGATTCATTGTCTCATCAATACCATAACTCCAGTACGTTATATAATCCCTGTCAAGTCCTGATGAGACATTCTTATGCTCAGATTTCAGGTCCGATTTACCCCTTATAGAATATTTACTGTATTCGCGGATCGTATTGAGGTTCCCGAAATTGATCCCTATCGCAATTATAAAGGGGATTATCAAAATAACTGATGTCCTAAGAAATTTTAGAAATGTTTTTTCTTTTAGTGAAAATATAAATTCGGTAATAACAAATACCAGCAGGCAGATCATTGCGTAATAAGTTATCTGGGGATGATTGGCAAGGATCTCAAGTGAAAGCATAAATGCAGTGAGAAGAGCACCCCTGATGGCATCATACCTGTATGCATAATATATCCCGCCGATCATCGGAGCCATATACGCCAGTGCAATAGCCTGCGTATTATGCCCTGCTGCAAGAATCTGAAAGAAGAATGATGAGAAGCCGTAAGCAATTGCCCCGGCTATTGCCAGCCATTGATTGACACCGAATAGTAAAAGCAAAAAGTAAAATCCTGCCATCGAAAGAAACAGCACAGATACCGGCATTTTAAAAATTCTCAGCACTTTATCCAAATACCTCATGAGGTTTCCCGGGAATTTGGTAGAAATAAGATACGCCGGCATACCGCTGAATATGGAATTTGTCCACAGAGGTTCTTTGTGAAACTTTTCACGATAATCTCTGATCTCCTTAGAGTTGATGGTCGATACCGTTGAATCATTGGCTTTAAGCACTTTGCCTTCCAGCACCGGATAGAAATATGCAAAGGCTATTATTATGAATAGTATTACCGCGATAAAATGGGGCAATGCTGATTTGAATTTATTTTTTATTTCCATACACCGGATATTTAAACTGTTCTATTGAATGACAAAAATATCTATTTGACCGGAATTATTCTGGCCTCTGGAATATTGAACATTAAATATCATCCCCGATCTTTCTAACTGACTTTAGATTTACACCGAGATTCCTGATATTTGACCATTTAATAATAAATCCTTTTATCGACTTCATTTCAGCAGGTTCGTAGAATTTAAGAATATAGAGTATGAACGGAAAACTTATCAGGATAAGGATTTTTAATATCAACCTCGGAAACAGTTCCATTTCACTTATAAGAAGTCCTGATAAGGATAAAAGCGTCCCGGTAATGAGGATTAAGAAAATTTTTGATAATTCATAAGGAATAAAAAATGCTTTTTGTGAAAAATAATAACAGGAAAGCCAGTAAAAAATGTTTGTAAAAATTGTTGCTGAAGCTGCGCCATAAATATTGAACCTTGGGATAAGCATGATGTTCAGCAGTATATTAATAATACTGGAAAGGATAACTATTATCCCGATTATCCATGTTCTCTTTTTTATAGTCAATCCTATTCCTGTAGTTTCTCTCATGTTGACGAAGAATACTGATATTGACAGTAACGGAACCACAACAAAAGCTTCCCAGAACTCAGTTGACCTTGACATTATTTTTATTGCTTCATATGAGAAAAGTGAAATGGCTATTACACCAAACATAAGCACAAATGAGGAATAAAGATTTGTCTTTGAGTAAAACCTCATATTATCCGGATCATCTATTTTACGGATGATCATTGGTGAAATTGCCATCTTAATAGAATCAACAATTACAAGCCTGAGAACACTGGAAACCTTAAAAGCCAGTGAGTACAATGCAACAAATTTCAATAATGCCATTGAATTAAGAGAATACCTGTCAATTGCAGAAAAACAGGCCCCGGCAAAATTCGCCAGCATCAGGGGAAAGCCAAACATTGTCATTGACCTTAAAACTTTAAGGTTAAACGAAGGAATGCAATTTTTGGCTGTGTATCCTGACAAGAAGATAATGAAAAGAAGGTTCCCTGTAACCTGAGCAAGATAAATTCCCGGAACACCCATTTTTTTATGGACAATAAAGAACAGGGTAAGAGAGAGTACAGTAAGCAGCTTTAAAATATTGGCAGCGGTAAAAAGCAAAGATTTTGACTGAACTCTCATCAATGTATTAATGATATTATTTATTGCCTGTAGAGCGGTGGAAAGAATAAGCAATCTGAGGGAAAAACTCCATTTCTCAGTCCCGAAAATTATTGTTGATATCCGGCCAGTTAAAGGTATGGTCAAGACAATGAACAACAGGCTTACCAGGACCTGGACTGAAAGAGTCATAAAGAATATCTGTTTTTGATCTTTTATATGTTCTTTGTCCCAATACCATCTCATAAGGCTTTGAGGAAGAGCTGATGCCATCAGCGAGATTAAAACAAGACCTGATATATCCAGCAGGGCAATGACCCCGAAATCATCAATCGAAAAATACTTTGGATCTGTATATAGCGGGATTAAAATAAACCCGATAATTTTAACGGCAATATTGCCAAGTCCGTAAATCAGGCTGTCTTTTAACGATACTTTTACTGTATTTAACATTTATCCCGGTCTTTTCTTTTCCTTGAACAAGCTTAGCTGTTGATTAGATTTTGTGGTATTGCAAGTACAATAATATCTGATTCCGTACTGATTTTATAATTCCTGTTTTTGGCCTTAACATAAGCTTCAAGTTCATCCATTGTCGGATAATCCCTTTTACCTATAAACAATCGTGCATCGTCGATCAGAATAACGTGAAGGGCGTCGTTATTATTAAAAATTGCATCCAGCTCCTTGAATACCGGACTTTCTGTTTCTCCTCTTGCAGTCAATCCGCCTGAATAATGCCCGTCGAGCCATAGCAAAGATCTGTTTTTAATCTCCGGGATTATTTCAGGGAGCAGCTCTCCGCTGTTCCCGAAAAAGACCCGGATATGAGGATAGTTTTTAAAACGTCTGCTTGCAGCTTTATAGAATCGATGGCTTAATTCTACTGATATTATCTGGGTGAAGTTGTCTTTTTGTGAATAAATAGTATCGCCAAGATAGGTACCTGTTTCAACAAGTGTACTGCATGAATATTGCTTCGCATATTTTTCGATGACCTTTTGTTTTGCTGAATGCGGTGGAGGTACAGGACATCCGTTCGCTACCCATAGTTTAAATTCTTCTTGGTTTAATATAGACTCTTTCTTTTCATGGAAATAATTCTGAATTCTTAATGGAATATATCGGTTTATCCTGCGCATGAATTTTCCCTTTTACAATAAATTAATGACCTTGTTTATTAAGTATATTTTCATAAACCGTTTCAGGACTGAATTTTTTTGAATTTTCAAGAGCTTTCTTTTTTAGATCTTCGATTTTCTCCTGGTCTGAAATAAGATTTACAAGTATTTCACCGAGATTGTTAAAGTCCTTGTAAGTCAGAGTGCTTGATGAAATCTCTTCGGGAAAAGGATAAGTTTCAGGCAAGATACCTGGTTTGGCTGCCCGGATCATAGCGAATGGGATGCCGGTTTCCTTAGTCTTTCCATAGCTGCTGTACCTGTTCAGGTTAACATTCATATTACCTAGTATGATGTCAGCTTTTGAAAGTTCTTTGTCATATTCCACAGGAACAATGAAATGAACCGTATGGACTATAATTGAAAATCCCTTTCTCCTGAGTGAATCAATTCTCTCCAGCAATAATGCCGGGTTATCAAACTGATTTTCATTCTGTACTCCGCCCAGCAGATCCAGAACAAACAAGGATTTAAATTCAACCAGATAAGTTTCCATAGTGTTGAACAAAGCAAGATAATTTCTTCTGTATTGTGACAAAATACCGGGTACACATATCCGCAGCTCTTTGTCTGATGAAGTTTTTGCAACTGCGAGGGAAGGTTCAAATAATGAGAATGGAATAACTTCCGAAGTGTAATTATTAATCATGCTGTTCAATCTGTTCTGAACCGATCTGGAAAGGACAACCAGACATCCATCGGATTTACGGACTTTTCTCAAAATCTCCTTTTTATAATAGGGGAAAATAAAACTGATCTTGAAAAAATATATCCAGAGGTTTAGCCGGGTAGTTCCGGAAATGGAATAAAAAAACCTCCTAACAGCTCCTGCCGGAGAAATGCCAAACCATTCATCTATATTATGAATTATAAGGAATAATCTGGTTTTCAGATGCCATTTTGAGATTGTACGGAAATATTTTGTAAGTGTGACCAGGTAAATCCGGTCAAGCTTGTAAACTCCGGTTTCATTTATGAACTCCTCCATTTTCTTTCCTGAAGGTCTGATTACCATAAAAAGATTGGGATACAAGTCATGTAAAAAAGCAAGGTTCCGGGCATGGTTTTCGAGGGTAAACAGATACACCTGATTACCGGGATCACAGCAAAATATCCTGCAGATGGTTTCAGCAAGAGTAATATGTCCGGTCTCCATTATTTCTGCTACTCCGACACGCATTTCGCCGAATTATTCATATAAATCATGTCCCATTCCTTCAGCTTCCCGTTATCGACAATTGAAGGAAAAATATTGAAAAGTGTGAAATTGTGGTTCCTCAGGTAATTGTCAATATCAAAATACTTTGCTGATCCTTTATATCCATCGTGATTGTTTGTTTCCAGAACAATAATATCTGTTCTTCCGAGGGTTGTCTCAGCGCCTTTAATTACATCCATTTCAAAACCCTGGACATCAATTTTCATTATTCCTATCTCATCTTTATTATTTGCAAGAAAATCATCCAGTCTTACTATTCTGATATTCTCAACCCCGACCTGTCCAAGATACTTTTCATTAAAAACTTCACTGCCAGGGTCAGCTACCAGCGGAAGGAGTGAAGAAGATGTTATCCTGCCTGCTATATTAATCTCTTTTTCAGTGTTTTCATTTCCAGCGGCAGCTTTTATTAACTCAATGTTATTATTATCGGGAAACCTTTCTTTTATAGCTTCGTAACTGTCTGCGACCGGTTCAAAAACAATGATTTTTTTGTCAGGGAAGTGATTTATGAATAGCTTCAGGGAGGCACCTATCCCGCCTCCGATATCGAGAATAATGAAATTTCTGTTCACTAGTCTCCCGGAGAGTTTTATGCTCTGCTGAATATGATTCAGGGGAAACAGGGTTCCGTTATCTGACATTGCCTCAATCTCCTTACGTAAAGCATGATTCAGGATATACTCCAGGAGTGTTTTGCTTTTTCTGACTGGTAATAAAAGCAGGTCAATTGATTTCTTCGAAACATTAACAAATAGACTATTTCTCATTGTTAATTTATTAACAGTGATTTGTAAGCTTCAACAAGATTTGACTTCTTACTGTCCATATTAAATTCATTTAAAACAGCTTTATAACCATTTTCGCCCATTATTTTACACTGCTCCCTGTCAGTAAGAAGTTTAATTAATGAATTTGTAAATTCCTCATGTGTCCTGTAAATAACTCCGCATTTATATTTCTCAATCAGCTTTTGTTGAGGCAGACAGTCGGATGCAATAACCGGTCTTTTACCGCTCATATAATCGAAAATCTTGTTTGCCACACCTGATTCATGCTGCGGATTTTTTATGAAGGGCGCCAGGCAGATATCACTTAAACCGAGCCAGTACGGAAGTTCTGAAATGTCAATCCATTTGATATAAGTAATCCGCTGTTTTATGTCAGGATTAAAGATGACATCGTAAAATCTCTTCCTGTCCTTCTTATCTATTGGGCCTATTACAAGCAGGTCAGCATCATATCCTTTTGTAATTACTTCCCTGAAGGAGTCAATTGCATCAAATATTCCTCGCCTCTCGGCTACAACTCCGAAATAAAGAATGACCGGTGCTTTTTTGACAAATGCAATATTTTCACTGTTGACTTTGGAATTTTCCATTTGTCTGAGGTCCGGGACGTTTGGCAGGATACAAAAGCGGTCAGGTGTAAGAAATTTGTATTCAACAATCAGATGGTCCCTGAATTCTTCGCTCAGGACGATTATTTTCTTGGGATAATCCAGAAGCTTTTTCTCCTTCTTTTTCCATTTATGCGGTTGTGAAATCAGATTTCGCAGGAATCCCTTTGTCCAGTTATAAGTTGTAACAGCATATGGATAATTTTCATGAAGGTCCAGAATCATCGGAATCCCGGTCCCGGATTTCTTAATTCCTGACCACCCTGATTCTGACATGTAAAGATCATGTACATGAAGAATGTTTACGTTGTTGATGGAAATGAATTTATTTATCTTAAAGCTCCACATCCATTCGTAAGCAGGTATTGTATTGATAAAGAAGAACAGAACGTTTTTTATCCTTTTGCTCAACCTTATTCTGGTGATATTTATTCCCTTAATCCTGGAATAAGATTTATTTTCAAACCCGAAGCACAGAACAAAGATTTCGTAACCGGCTTCCTTCAGGATCTCGATCTCCCTCAGGACACGTTTGTCATCATTCAGATCATTATCAACTACTATTCCGACTTTCATTCCAGGTTTCCGGTCAGATGAAAGGTTTAATTTAATAAAAATCAAAGGTAAAAATAATTTACAGGATAAGCCGGGTTATTCCCTAACTGGGGTTTTCACAGTCTGTTTCGATTTGTCCTGGCCGTTACCAGAATTAAATTGATTATTCACATTATGATGGATTATGTGCTTATCGCATTGTAATTCTGTTGCAAAGTGATTTGTCAGAAAATCAGCTTAATAATTTTACAATTTTCTTAACCAGATTATCTCTTCTGTAAACTGATGGTGACATTTTTTCCGAAATTTGAGGGTCTTTCAACAGGATTTTCAGGTATTCAAAAATACCCGCGGTATCAGAATAATTAAAGGTTTTCCCATGGCCGCATTCTTCAATTATATCGGCTGCATCACCATCTATGGGACCCAGACATAAAACCGGTTTCCCTGAAGCAAGATATTCAAACAGCTTGCCAGTAATAATACTTTTAGAGCTGTGATGGTCAGGGATAACGAGTAGCAAAATACTCGTATTTAACATGGATTTAATAGCTGAGGAATGATCGGCATAGGGTAGAAATTCAGTTAAGGATCCGTTCAGATAAGATTTAATCAGCTTTTCCTGGAGGGATGAGACATAACCTGTAAATCTTAACCTGAAATCCGTTCGGTCTTTTTTAAGCTCCCTGAGAGCTGCAAGAAGCCCGTTAACAGGATATTTGTCCGACAGAGTTCCGATATACGATATCGTAAATATAGCAGGTAAAGTTGCAATCAGACCTGAAAAATCCTCACTGTCGTAACCGTTTGTAATTACTTCTGTCTTTTCTTCAAGCCCCTGAATTTTTGAACAGAACGATTCCCGCAGTGATTTACCTATAGCAATTATCCTGTCGGCAGATTCCAGGACGTTTTTTTCATAAGAAGAATCAATAATTCTTGAGATCCTGGTAGGAAAGAACTCATTGTAATAGTAAATATTTGTCCATGGATCGCGTAAATCAGCTATCCACCTTATCCCGGGATATTTCTTTTTCAGCTTTAGACCGATAAGCTGAGTGGAATGCGGCGGGCTTGTGGTTATCAGATGATTTACTTTTTGGGATTCAATGATTTCACATGCTTTCGTGAAAGCGTATTTGTTCCAGCCTTTCCTTGGATCAGGGATAAAAAAATTGCCCCTGACGAATCTTGTCAGAACGCTTTTCAATCCTTTTTCTTTCCCGGCTGCGAAACCTGATGAAGGGATTTCAGACTTATCTTTTTTATAGAACCTGAAATAGTCTCTCGCCTTGGTTTTAATTACAGTCAGGTTCTCAGGCACTTCACTGTTAAGGGAATAATCGATTGCAGGATAAGCTGCAAAATCAGGTTCGACAGTAAGTATGACAGGTTCCCAGCCATACTGGGGCAGATACTTAGAAAACTTCAGCCACCTCTGAACACCGGCACCGGAACCGGGAGGCCAGTAATAGGTCACTATCAGAACCTTTTGCATCCTATAGCTTTTTCAGGAGTGTTCCAATGTTTACTTTTTCGGAAATAATCTCTTTTAATAACGAGATTTTTACGCGTTCCTGTTCCATAGAATCACGATATCTGATCGTAACCGTCTGATCATCAAGTGTCTGATGATCAATTGTAATACAGTATGGTGTTCCGATGGCATCCTGACGACGGTAGCGCCTGCCGATAGAATCTTTGTCATCGTACTGGCAGTTGAACTCGAACTTAAGATCATGCACGATTTTTTCGGCTATCTCAGGTAACCCGTCCTTTTTGACAAGCGGCATCACGGCAAGTTTGACAGGAGCAAGAAATGATGGCAACCTCAGTACACTTCTGGAATCAATGCTTCCATCCTCTTTTTTCAGTTCTTCCTCAACCAAAGCAGCTGAAATTACCTGTAGGAACATCCTGTCGACCCCGATTGAAGTCTCTATAACGAACGGGATATATGATTCTCCCTTTTCAGGATCGAAATACTGCATTTTTTTGCCGCTGTATTTCTGATGCTGACTCAGATCATAATCGGTTCTAGAGTGGATGCCCTCAACTTCCTTAAATCCAAACGGGAACCTGTATTCAATATCAGTCGCAGCGTTGGCATAATGAGCAAGCTTTACATGATCGTGGAACCTGTAATTTTCTTCACCGAAACCAAGAGCCTGGTGCCATTTCATCCTGGCTTCCTTCCACTTTGCAAACCATTCGAGCTCAGTGCCTGGCTGGACAAAGAACTGCATCTCCATCTGTTCAAATTCCCTCATCCTGAATATAAACTGTCTGGCCACAATTTCATTCCTGAAGGCTTTCCCTATTTGTGCTATTCCGAAAGGTATTTTCATCCTTCCGGTTTTCTGAACATTCAGGAAATTGACAAATATTCCCTGGGCTGTTTCAGGACGTAAGTATATTTTATTTGATCCTTCAAGAGTCGATCCCATCTCAGTTGAGAACATAAGATTGAATTGTCTCACATCTGTCCAGTTCCGGCTTCCGGAAATAGGGCAGACTATTTCATTGTCTATAATTATTTTTCTGAGTTCAGCAAGATCGGTATCATTCAAAGCCTTAGAGAACCTAACATTCAATTCTTCAATCTTAGCCTGATTCGCCAAAACCCGCGGATTTGTTTCCCTGAATTTTTTCTCATCAAATGCAGTTCCGAATTTCTCTCTGGCTTTATCAATCTCCTTTGTGATCTTTTCCTCGATTTTGGCCAGGTGTTCTTCAATAAGGACATCCGCCCTGTATCTTTTCTTGGAATCCTTGTTGTCGATAAGAGGATCATTGAAAGCATCAACGTGCCCCGAAGCCTTCCAGATAGTAGGATGCATAAAGATCGCAGAATCGATTCCGACAATATTATCATGCAGAAGCACCATGCTGTCCCACCAGTATTTTTTAATATTGTTTTTCAATTCAACGCCGTACTGACCGTAATCATATACAGCGCTTAATCCGTCATAAATTTCACTGGAAGGGAAAACATATCCGTATTCCTTGCAATGAGCGACAAGCTTTTTAAAAACATCTTCCTGAGCCATAAAAATTGTTTTAAGGAGAGCAAAAATAGTTAAAAACATTAATTTGTATCTTTAGCCCTCAAATCTTTAGCTATGACTATGAGAAAAAGAACAGATTTCCTCGTTATCGGATCAGGAATAGCAGGACTGACTTTTGCTCTGAAAGCGGCACGGTTTGGTAAAGTAGCGGTTGTGACCAAATCCATGATCGATGATTCAAGCACCCGCTATGCCCAGGGAGGAATAGCTGCTGTATTCAGCAAACCCGACAATTTTGAAAAACACATAAAGGATACCCTTATAGCCGGAGACGGCCTCTGCAATGAAGAGGTTGTAAGGCTTGTGGTACAGGAAGCACCGGCAAGGATAAAGGACCTTATTGAGCTTGGAGTCCCGTTTGATAAGAAGGAGGATGGAACCTATGATCTTGCAAAGGAAGGTGGTCATACTGAACACAGGATTCTGCACACGAAGGATAAGACGGGCGAAGCTATTGAGGAGACTTTAATTGACAAGGCAAGGAAGGATCCGAATATTGAGATATATGAAAACCATTTCGCAATTGAAATACTAACCCAGCATCATCTGGGAATCGAGGTAAAGAAGAATTTCCCGGATAAGCAGTGCTACGGAGCTTACGTGGCTGACCTGGTAAATAAGAAAGTATTTACATTTCTTTCGAAGGTCACGGTAATGGCAACAGGAGGGCTTGGGAATGTTTATCAGACTACAACTAATCCCGAGGTTGCAACTGGTGATGGTGTTGCAATGGTATACAGAGCTAAAGGGATAATTGAGAATATGGAGTTTATACAGTTTCATCCAACGTCATTATATGATCCAGGGAAAAAGCCCTCATTCCTGATAACAGAGGCTTTGAGGGGATATGGTGCAATCCTCAGGAACATGGCCGGGGAACAGTTCATGAACAGATATGATAACCGGGGATCTCTTGCACCCAGGGATATAGTCTCAAGAGCGATAGATAATGAGCTGAAGATCTGGGGGGATGATCACGTCTGGCTTGATTGTACCCATTTGAATTCGGAAGGTCTTAAAGACCATTTTCCAAATGTCTATGAACACTGCCTTCAGCGCGGAATTGATATCACAAAGGATAAAATTCCGGTTGTTCCATGCGTCCATTACTCGTGCGGTGGAATTAAAGTGGACACTGATGGACAGAGCACAATTAATAGGTTGTACGCGCTTGGTGAAGTCTCTTCAACAGGCCTTCACGGTGCAAACAGACTGGCTTCAAATTCACTCATCGAAGCCGCAGTCTTTTCTCACAGAGCAGTTATGCATTCTTCAGGATATCTAAAAAAGCTTGATTTTGAGGAGAAAATTCCTGACTGGGATTACAAGGGTACTACTCATCTTGAGGAAATGGTACTCATTACCCAAAGTCTTAAGGAAGTCCAGATGATTATGAGCAATTATGTAGGTATCGTAAGGTCTGACCTCCGTCTCGAAAGAGCAATGGTCCGACTTGAGATCCTTTATAAGGAAACCGAAAACCTTTACAAAAGATCACTTATTTCATTGCAGATATGTGAATTGCGGAACCTTATTAATGTAGGATACCTTATAATAAAAATGGCTATGAACAGAAAGGAAAGCATTGGACTCCATTATTCCATAGATTATCCAAAGAGGGTAAGCTCACAATTTTAACTAATTTTTTCTCATGAATCATCTCGAATCTTCCTTTACCGGCAAGAACAGCCTGTGGAGGTATATAGTCATGTTTGCAGCAGTTCTTGTTGCCTCAAACACGATAGGGGCTTTACCTTTGCTTATCGCATATGCCACAAAAGCATCAGCTGATCCTGAAGTAATTTCGGAAATTGCGGCTAATCCTGATGATCTAAGTGTTTTAGGATTAGATCCTAACATGGGTCTCTTTATGATGCTCTTCCCTTTTCTGATCGGGTTACTGACTTTTATCCTGCTGGTTAAGCCTTTGAATAACCGGACATTCAAAATGACTATAAACGGAACAGGGAGAGTACGGTGGGACAGGTTCTTTGTATCTTTTCTGGTGTGGCTGATACTTTCTGTCCTCTATTTCTTTATTAATCTGAAGGCAGACCCCTCAAATTTCAAACTTGGCAATGTATCTGAAACTCTTATATTTCTTACAGTCATTTCATTCTTATTTATTCCATTTCAGGCGGCATTTGAAGAGGTCCTTTTCAGAGGTTATCTTATGCAGGGATTATCAGCCATGACAAGGAACAGGTGGTTTCCCCTGCTGATGACTTCAGTGCTGTTCGGACTGATGCATGCATTTAATCCTGAAGTAAAGGAGTTTGGATTTTTTACTATGATGCCTCAATATGTTGTATTCGGATTGATCTTCGGGATTGTGACTATTCTTGATGACGGGGTCGAAGCAGCAATCGGTGCTCATGCTGCGAATAATATTTTTCTTTGTATTATGGTGACTCATGAATCATCAGCATTGCAAACCCCAGCAGTTTATGAACAGCAGGTTGTATACCCTTTTATTGAATTAGTTGCCCTTTTTATAACAGGCATAATTTTCATAGTGGTCCTGAAAATGATCTTTAAATGGGATAATTTTCCTATTCTGCTGGGAACCGTTGAGGCTAAACCACAGGATGTTCAGAGTCCGTACACCGATGTCTTCTCTTCGCTGCGATAATCACCCCATCGTGTCCTGATATAATTAATTATTTCTTTTACACCATCAGGATCGAGGGAAGTGAGCATTTTAATTCGGGTCTCCTTAAAATCCGGTAAACCTTTGAAATAGTTTGAAAGATGCCTGCGCATTTCATATATTGCCCTTGCACCTTCCTTGTATTCAAGTGATTTATCAAGATGGAGAAGGGCAAGGTCAGCCTTTTCT
>Ga0208980_10001257_pt1 | contig 15244 bp, 11 predicted proteins | sample WetSurMetagenome_3_FD_187993 | JGI IMG/M metagenome (GOLD analysis project Ga0208980, IMG submission 187993) | Wetland microbial communities from Twitchell Island in the Sacramento Delta, sample from surface sediment Aug2011 Site A1 Bulk (version 2) | ecosystem: Environmental > Aquatic > Marine... | reverse complement strand
TGCTTCAATATATGGTTTTTTATCCAGTGAGAAGGTGACCGGAGAGCCGTCCTCCGCTGTAGGGAATATGAAGAGATCGGGATTCAGATCAGGATTGTTCTTATCACTCACTCCGCCGTATAACATTTTAAATGTAGCAACTTCCCTGAATTTCAGTTTTTTGAGAAGAGGTATTTTGTTGAAAAAGAATCCGTTAAATGAATGATCGATATTGAGTGAAAGATACTGGTCACTTACAAATTCAAGGAAGTTCATCATGTTATATGCATTCTTCTGGTAGGAATATGTCTGATTTGCATTATGTATAAATAATAGAGGGTATGGCACCTTGCCGAAAACTTTTCCTGCTTCAGCCGTGATGTCTGTATATCCGACTATGGAGAAATAAAACCTCCGGCTTATTCCGAATTTAATTTTCTGATAATCATAATCACTGTTTAGATTCTTTGAGCCAAACGCACCCTGGAGCTGAATGACCGGATACTTTGATGCAATAGGCGCCCTGTATATCTTTCCCTGGTAGAATTGTTCCTTCGGAGCATATCTCAGCTTCAGATTTACTTCTGATATATTAATGTAAGGGACCTCATTTGTCCATGGTGAAGTTTCATCAGTAGTAAAATACAGATTGCCTGCGGGAGTCTGCTTTTTAAAGTTATACCCAAGAATGTATGAAAAATGATTTTCAAATTCATTCATGTATTCCAGTTTAAAAGTCCCGTTGTAGAAAATTTTATCGTCCACTCCTCTTTTAAATGACAATAATATATTGTCCTGGGTGGCATACTGCAGAACCTGTCCTGGTGTTTCGGTGTCGTACTGATAACCCAGTCTGATTGATTTTACCGGGAATTTGTAAATAGATTTTCCCGACAATGAGTAAGTTACCCCGATATTGTATTTAAATTTATCATCTTTGAAAGCATATGCCAGGTAACCGTCGAAGTAGATCCTGTTGTTGAATTCAGGGGTCGTTCTTCCACCGAACCTTACCCTTGACCCTTCTATCTGGTTGAAGCTGTAAAAGGTGCCGACAGGTCCGATTTCAAATTTATCAAGAGTCAAAAACTGGTTGGTCAGCAGCATTACAATATCCATCTGGCGTCTGAAGGACTTAATCTTCTTGACACTGTCAATAATTGTATAAAGTTCTTTCTCGGAATTGGTAAGAGGAGCTAAACGGGCTGATTCCCAGTAACTTGATAGATCAGTAGCTTCATTAAGCTTGGTTATTTTATCCGGTCCTTTGAAAACTGTATCGGCAATTGGCTCATTAATTGAATAATTATTATAATAAGACTCTTTTTGTCCGAACATGCCCAGAATATTTTGTGATATTCCAAAATCTACAGAAACGTCATCTTTTGTAAGCACCCATCCCTTGTCATGTATTTTTTCGAAGTCCTGTATTATCCTTGCATCGTTCACCCAGTCGATATTTATACCTTTATTGAAACTCATATCAATTTTTTTGATAGCATAACTGCTGTCAGAAGTGATGAAGAGAAATCCATGGAAAAGAAAATCAGCCGGATTGCGCGGTTCAAAGAATAATTTGATGCAGCTGACATTATTTACCATCGAGGTATCAATAATAAAGTAACGATACATTATCGGAGCAGTGGCTGAAACAGGACTTAAGAACTTGTTTGAAAGAAAAAATATTTCATTATCATAAATATCTATATCCTGGTATAGGTATTTAATGTTCGCACTAAGTCCTTTATTATCAATATATTCATCGAATTTAATTGTTTTTTCTGCCCTGATGATTTCTTTATCTGACTTCGGATTTTTTCTGAAGAAATGATCAGATTGTGTCTCTTTAATATACATTGGTATGTTTTTCCTGCCATCCTTCCTGGTAGTATCAACATTGTCCAGCAGGAATTGAAATTGACTGAATGATCTGGGTTGTTTGAAATTTTCAGGTAAATTACTTAACGAGAGAACTATCTTTTCGTATTTGCTGAATGAATAGAAGTCCAGACCTTCCATCCTGTTTATGCTCTTATTATCAATTACTTTATTAATAAGATCCACTGCAGGATTATCTTTGTTTCTGTAAGGTTTTTTTTCAGGTTTGACTACAACCTCACCAAGTTCGATAGCAGAAGGATTTAGCTCGATATTGATCGTCTGGGTCTTTCCCGGATAAATAATCCTTGATTCAGTCTCATAACCAACAAAGGAAAACTTAATCCTGTATGATGTTGCAATTGTGACAATATTATAATTTCCTTTAATATCTGTTACTGTTCCTGTGGATGTATTTTCAAGTGCAACTGACACAAAGGGAAGAGGTTCCCTGGTTTTTGCATCTATTACTGTTCCTTTAATAATTGTATTACTGCTGTTTTGTGAAAGACAGTCAGTGATTCCATAAATACCAGTGATACAATATATTATAATAAAAACAAAAAACCTGTCCAATTTCATCACCTAAATTCAGATTGACCAACGAAATAAAGAATCCAAAAGTAAGAAAAAGGGCAGTATATGCGCCATAAAGTAAAATAAAACAGAAAGTATATTCCTTAAATGGAAAATCCGTATTAAAAAACTGTCACTTGAACTCAGGAGTTATTGCGAAGGCTCTTGAGCAAGAGTAGGCGGCGAAAAAACCAACAGCTCCGTGACTTATATTTCCTGTGACATTGGCAGGCGGGCCGCTGAACAAAGGATTTGAACCAAATAACTCTGTCTGGGCTGCCCACAGGAATTCAGCGTAATCCTTCCCTATACTGTTCATTTCAACAGTTATTTTATCTCCGGGTCTCAATCCCACTTCAGGTAAATCCTGCTCCAGATAGGCAATTGTGGCCCCATTGGCATAATTACCATTGAAATACTTATCGTCAGTTACAAACCATTCATTCAGAGTATCGCTGACCATTACTCCATCCTTAGACACCAAAAATCTGTAATAATCAAAAGTCGGTGGGTCCTGTGCATAACAGGTGACCTCCCAGATTCCGCTGGTTGACCAGTCAGGATGTAAAAGTAAACCAATTGAATCAAGTCTGGTTACAGGATAGATGGTAGAACTCGCTGAATATTCGACATATCCGCCTATCGGTCCGGAAAGAGTTATATTTAATGTATAGGTTTTTCCGGTCACCCCATATACGGAAGAGGCTGTGCGATATATTCCGGGAGAGTTTTCTTTAAGTTTAAATGTACGATTCCCGTCAGTAATACTCACACTGGCACCAGTGACCATCGGAGCGGGCATGTTATAATAATAGCTTGAAGTTTTTGACAGCCTGACCGTATGAGCCATAGTATCTGTGGTAATGGCACCATCGACAACAAGCCGGATATAACTTTCATCGAGATCAACATCAATCCTTTCTGTACATGAAATGACCAGCATCGAGAAAATTGAAATGATAAATACACCTGTGTTGAACTTCATTCTCTTAAAATTTAAAATTATAGGTCAAAGCAGGAATTATGGAAAAAAGATAAGTTTTCTCAGCATAGGTTACATTTCGATCATTTGCATCCTGGGTAAAATTGATAGCCCAGGCATTGTGCCTGTTGTAAACATTATACAGGGATAAATTCCATTCTCCCTGCCACCTTTTACCGGGTTTTTCTTTTCCCCTGAGAGAAACTGATATATCCAGCCTATGATAATCGGGCATCCTGTAACCATTGCGGCTCGAGTAGATCGGTATTATTGCATTCCCAATTATTGCTCTCCCGGTAGGAAAGGTAACCGGAAGACCTGTTGCATAAACCCAGGTAGCTGAAGCTGACAGGCGTTTCGATATTTCATAGTTGGCAACAATATTCACAGAATGCGGTTTATCATATGGAGCGCGATATTGATTCCCACCGTTGATTTCAGGTATCGTGCGGAATGACCTGGAATAAGTATAACTGATCCAACCGGTGAGGTGGCCGGTGTTTTTACGAACCATAGTTTCAACGCCATAGGAATATCCGCTTCCCACACGCAGTTCTCCCTCGATATACTGATTCAGTAACAGCTGTGCATGATCGCAAAAGTCTATCACATTGCCGAGTTTCTTATAATAAACCTCTCCCGACACTTCGAACATGTTTTGTTTAAAATTCCTGAAATAACCTGCAGCTATCTGGTCGCATATCTGTGGTTTAACATTTGGTGTTGCCGGGAACCATATATCAAGAGGGGTCCCGGCAGTTGAGTTTTGTGCCAGTGCCAGAAACTGTGCTGAGTGTGAATAACTGCCTTTTACAGATGACAGATCATTGATAAGGAAGGTAAATGCAAGGCGTGGTTCAACGCTAGTATATGAGTTAAAAAAATCACCTTTGCTATAAGTAATGCTGTCGATAGGATTATAATTTTCATCATAGCGGTAATATGTTCCCGGACCTACATTTTGAAACATTGCAAACCGTAATCCATATTTAACAGTGAATTTTTCCGAAATTTTAAACTCATCAGCTGCATATATGCTATGCTCCAAAGCATATTCAGCAGGTAAAATAAATTCAGTAAGCGTGCTCGAGCTGCCAAGACCATTGGCAGTGCCCGGAAAAAACTCATGAAACATTGATGTAGCTCCAAACTTCAGTGTATGGTTACCGTTCAGGTAATGCGTGAAATCAAATCTTGCAGAGTAGTCCCTCATATTGGAAGTCCATTTGAATGAATTTGTTTCTCCTGAAGGTGTTCCGAGCTCATAATTGTAATTGGAATATATAAGGCTGAGGTTAAAGAAGAGTTTATTCGAGAAAAGATGATTCCACCGTAGCGAACCGGTCTGATTTCCAAATCCCATTGAGGCAAACTCGTTTTTAAATATATCGCGCCCGGTGTACCCTGAAAGGTAAAGCCGGTTTTTGCTGTTAATCACGTGTGTCAGTTTCAGATTCAGATCGTAAAAATAGAGCTTGCTGTTTTTGACGTTTTCATCTTTAGCCAGAGGAAGAAACAGATCAGCATAGGTTCTTCTCGCAGAAAAAAGAAAAGTAGTTTTATCCACAATGATAGGCCCTTCGAGTGTCAGTTTGCTCGACACCGTACCAATGCCTCCCGTCATTCCGAATTTCTTGGAATTTCCATCTTTCATCCTGACGTCGAGCAACGAAGAAAGTCTGCCTCCATAAGCTGCCGGGATATCTCCTTTATACAAGGTCACATCTTTAACGGCATCATTATTAAAAACCGAAAAGAATCCCAGGAGGTGTGAGGCATTATGTATTGTGGCTTCATCGAGTATAATAAGGTTCTGATCAACATTTCCTCCACGGACACTGAATCCTGATGAACCTTCGCTGGTAGTCTGTACTCCGGGAAGCAGCTGAAGGACTTTTATAACATCGATCTCGCCCAGCAAAGCCGGAACCTTTCTTATGGTTTTGATGTCTATTTTTACGATGCTCATCTCCGGCGCACGTACATTTTCATCCGTGCGTTTCCCGGTAATTATTACCTCACCCAATTCTGCCTCTTCTGGCTGCAGGTTGATGTCTACGGTCAGATTTTTATCTAATAAAATCTCTTTTTCCTGAGGCACATATCCGATACAGGAATAGCGGATAGTATACTTCCCTGGTAAAAGAGTCAGGGAATAGTACCCATACATATTTGTGACCGTACCTGTTTTAAAATCAGCACAATATACCGTAACTCCTATCAGGACTTCACCGTTCGACTGATCCCGAAGATAACCGCCAATTGCAAATTTTTTCTGTACTTCAGATTTATTACTGATCTGTCCTGACAATAATAAGGGTGAGATGCTCAGGAAAATCAGCAGATAAAAAAACTTCATGAGATTATGAGATGAAATTGTCAATTTGAAAGGCTCCTTTATTATCTTAAGTTAGTAAGATTATATGCTGCTGAATAGTCCGGTCAAATATACTTTTTTTCTTTTTTCTGATAGATTACCCGGAATGAATAATTAAGATAATAATTAACTCACGAAGGAATAGAATCACTTTCCTGATTGTCTGATAAAGGGAAGATAACTATTTTAAACAATATATTTTTTGACGTAGAGTGATGTTAATAGTTGTTAAATGTAAGGGAAAGAAGCTTTGATGAAGTAAATTTGTAATAATTTTGTTGATTGATTTTATTTGAAAATAATAATAAACTATATATAAATGAAGAAACGAATATTAATCATTTCAGGCATTGTATTAGCATTGGCAGCATTGTTTGCCTTTAACAGGATAACTTCAAAAAGGGGTGTAGTAAATACATATACAGAAGTTAAGAATGGTGCTTTTGAGATTACTGTATCAAATACCGGAGAATTAATTGCCGAAAAATCGGTTGATATAAAAGGACCTGAGATTGGACGAAGCAATCAGCAGCAGGGTGGTGGTGGTGGTGACCGTGGCAGGCAGGGCGGAGGTATGGATATGCGTGTCATGGATCTTAAAATACAGGACATTGTACCCGAGGGAACTCTTGTAAATGAAGGTGACTACATTGCTCAACTTGACAAAACATCATATGCAAATACCCTTAAAGATGCGATTGAACAACTTAAGACCTACCAGACTAATGTTGAGATGAAAGTTCTTGATACTGCCGTTGTCCTTACCAACCTGAGAGATGATATAAAGAACCAGCGGTATGTAGTTGAAGAGGCTGCTATCACCCTTGCGCAGTCAAAATATGAACCACCTGCCACGATACGTCAGGCAGAAATAGCTCTTGATAAAGCCCAGAGAACCCTTCAGCAGAAGATAAAGGGTTATGACCTGCAGGTGGCAAAGACTCTGTCAGAAATAAACCATGAGAAATTGCACCTTAGCAGACAAATAAGGCTGGTAGCCGATCTTGAGGAGTATTTAGCAGAGTTTACCATTAAGGCACCATCTTCAGGAATGATAATATATAAAAAAGACAGAAATGGTTCCAAAAGAAAGGCCGGATCATCAGTCAACCCATTTGACCGGGTTATCGCAACCCTTCCGGATCTTACCTCAATGATTTCAAAGGTCTATGTTAATGAAATTGATGTCAGCAAGATAAAACCAGGCCAGAAAGTAAATATTAATGTAGATGCTTTTCCAAATAAAGCCTATACAGGGAATGTGATCAATGTTGGTAATATCGGAGAAGTATTGCCAAACTCGGATGCAAAAATGTTTGAAGTTCAGATAAGAGTAGAAGGTTCTGATCCTGCACTCAGGCCTTCAATGACGACCAGCAATAAGATCATAATAGAAACTTATGAGAATGTATCATATATTCCTAGCGAATGTGTGCAGGCTGGCTCCGACAGTATTCCTTTTGTCTATGGTAAAAATAAAACCAAACAGGTAGTTGTACTCGGTGAATCGAATGAAAAAAATGTGATAGTTGAGCAGGGACTGAAACCCGGTGCAACAATATTTGTTATTCCTCCGGAAGATGCTGAAAATTTCAAATTGGTCGGGGAAGAACTCATACCGGTAATTCATGAACGAAATAAGGCCAGAAAAATAAAGAATCAGGTGTTTGCAAAAATGTAATTTTGCTTTTAACTTAATATCTTATTTCAAATTAACCCTGAACTGATTTATATATCCTGCAACAATCAGGTATTGTGCAATCACATAAGTAGACATCACAACTATTGAAGAATATTCAAAGGGGTGGCTGAATTTGTTTATGGCGATAGCCGAGTCGGAAATTAAAAAGAGGATAGCACCTGTTAAAACAAGTAAATAACTTTTTTGGTTAACCTTCTTAAACCGGTCTATTGCTCCCGTAAGCATAGTCAGGATAGCTGCTGTGTAAATAATCACAGGAATCCTCATGTCTGCCAGATCATCATATAAATAAAATACCAGTCCTGTCCCGTAGAGCAAAACCGGTATCAAAAGGTAAATATATTTTCTAAAAATTACACTTTCTCCCGGTGTCATAAAGAAAACTGTTAAATACATTACGTGTGTCAGTAGGAAACAGGCAAGACCAAGGATAAACATATTCGCATTTAGATGCGTTAATCCGAGCAACACATCACCCGCCCAGGAAAAGAAAAGTCCTGCCAACATCAGCCTGTGAGAACGGCTTAATACAGCCCTGAAACTGATAATCAAAAGGATCATGAGAAAAGGGATAATAAGTGATTTGGCAATAAAAGCAGAAATAAATGATCCCTTGTCTTCCAGCACAAGAAAAAGTGCCCCGTTGATGAAATAGAGCAGTGAAATTATTTTTGTCTTCATTCATTAAAAATAAGAATTTTTTTTGTGGCATATCAAATAACTTTGGTTTACATCCGTTCTAAAATGAACTGATAAGGATATTTTTTTGCACAAATAATCGTTAGTTTAGTACAGATAATTTATTAGTTTTGCGCGTCAAATAAAAAATTGGATATGAGAAGAATTGTCTTATGTTTTATGCTTACTGTCAGTATATTAATCTCTTCAAATGCTCAGGAATATAAGACCGGACTTGGATTCAGGGCCGGAACGTCATCAGGTCTGACGGTCAAACATTTTCTTGGATCAAAACCTGCTTTTGAGGGTCTTCTGACTACAAAATGGGACGGTTTTGATATTACTGGTTTATATGAATTACACAACAGAGCATTTGATGTTGTTCACCTGAACTGGTATTATGGATTTGGAGGTCATATTGGTTTCTGGGATGGGAATAATACTCCATGGGGAGAGCCGGGTTCTACGTATGCAGTAATTGGTGCAGTTGGAATATTGGGAATAGAGTATACTTTTTCTGAGGTTCCTATAAATCTTGGTCTTGACTGGAAACCTGTTTTAAATGTCATCGGTGAACAGGGATTATGGGGAGATGAGGCTGCCTTTTCAATCCGTTTTGTTTTTTAAAGAAGCATATATCGGGAAGATCCAATATTTTTTAAAATTTTTAATGAGGGGAAGGTATTTACTTCCCTTTTTTTATGCAAGATTCCCATGGATTTAAGTTTTTAATCCGGGCTTTTTTATAAATTTAACTGTTAAAGGGTTATTAATAATATTGGTAATCATGAAAAAGAGATTCCAAATCGCTTGAAAATCAATTTAATTACCCCATCCCCAGGGGGAGTAAATTGATTTTCTTCGCTCCCCTTGGGGCCGGGGTAAACGAAGAAAATCAAGGAATTTATATACGATTCTTGGTCCTAAAATGAATTATTAAACCTTAAAATCAAATAATATGAAAAAGTTGCTGGTATTAATCTGTTTGTTTCTTCCATTTCTGGTAAGTGCACAGAATAAATTTAACGGACTCGACATGAATATGGGTAATCTTTACAGATTATCTGATGCAAAAACCCGTTCAATAAGTCCTGAAAACTTTTCAGGTGAAAAAGGCAAAGCAGGAATGGCAGATCCTGCTGATAAAGATAAGCCTAATGCTGCCAATGCTTTTAATGCTGCCCGCGATCTCGGACAGGGATGGAAAGTAAATCCCTATGTACGGATAAAACCCGGGGAAACATTCACAATGGCTGTTATTGAAGGATCCGGAGCCATACAGCACATCTGGATGACACCAACAGGGAACTGGAGGTTTTCAATTTTAAGGATTTACTGGGACGATGAAACAGAGCCGTCTGTTGAATGTCCGGTCGGTGATTTTTTCGGAATGGGCTGGGGAGTTTATGCCCCTCTCTCTTCAATGGCTATATGTGTGAACCCGGGTAGTGCATTCAACTGTTACTGGGTAATGCCATTCAGGAAAAAATGCAGAATAACTATGGAGAATATTAATGATACTGATCCTATGACTTTGTATTACCAGGTAGATTATACTCTTACAGATGTACCTGCCGATGCAGGGTATTTTCATGCTCAGTTCCGGCGATCAAATCCCAATGAATCTTCTGATTACACAATTAGCGAAGGTATTAAAGGAAAGGGACAATACGTGGGAGTTTACATGGCATGGGGAGTACACAACAATGGATGGTGGGGAGAAGGTGAAATTAAATTCTTTATCGATGGAGATACTCAGTTTCCAACTATATGTGGAACCGGAACAGAGGACTATTTCTGCGGTTCTTATGATTTTGACACAAGTAAAAAGAATCAGGCCGGAGTATCTGAAACAAATTATACAGAATTTTGTACGCCATATACCGGATTGCCCCAGGTAATCCGTGGTGATGGCCATTATAATGTAATGCAGCGTTTTGGTCTTTACCGCTGGCATATAATGGATCCTGTACGTTTTGAAAAAGATCTGAAAATAACAATTCAGGACCTTGGATGGCATAAAGGAGGAAGGTACCTGAAGCAGCAATCAGATATCGCTTCAACATGTTTCTGGTACCAGTCAGAACCTCATGCTAAATTTCCAAAACTACCTGAATGGCAGAAGCTGGAGGTAAATTAATATGTCATGGGTTAATTTGAAGAAACTTATTCTGAAATAATAACCTTCCAGCCTCTTTTCTTAGAAGCTTTTAAAAGCTTTTTATCGGGATTTACGCAGACGGGTATTCCAACAAATGTAAGTACTTGCAGGTCAGCTATGGAATCGCCATAATACCATGAGTGACAGGGAGCTGTATTGTTCTTGTCGCAAAATTCTGTTAATCTGGCAACTTTTTCTTCCCCGAAACAGAGCGATCCTTCAGGTTTACCGGTAAAAGTTCCATTTCTGGTCTCCAGTACCGAACATATAACATCATCCATTAACAGGTGATCTGCTATTACTTTGCAAACAGGCATTATTGCCGATGATAGTATAACCACCATCCCTCCGTTTTTCTTATGAAATCTGATCTCTTCCTCTATTTCGGGACTTATCGATTTAATAAGACGATCCCTGCATATTTCTTCAGACAGACTTATCAATCCTGATTCGGGTACTCCTTTGAGCCAGCTTACCATTGAATTAATTATTTTAACAGTATCCCTGACATTAAATCTGTATAACAGCGACAGGTATATACCTTTAATAAGATCCAGTAAGGTTACAAATCCCTTTTTATGAGCATAAAGAATTAGTTCTTTTCCACTGTTGGCTCTTATTATTGTTCCATCCAGGTCAAAAAATGCGATATAATTATTACCGGAATTCCTATCTTTTAAAGAAATGGTTTCCATCAGGATTATAAATGATATTTAGTGCGGATGGCAGAATTGTGACAACAAAATTTTTTGAGAAGCATAACTCTCCGTCAACATGGAAAGGGACCTCTTCAGTAAATTCAAGATTAAGGCCGGAAGTCTGGTAATAATTGACTTTTTTATCAAAAATATGTTCTCCCTTTGGTACTTTAAGGAGAATATTGAATCTTTGAACAAGAGATAGTTTCTTTATCATGCAAACATCCAGTAAGCCGTCGTTTGCAATAGCCTTTGGAGTAAGAAAAAATCCACCGGCAAACCTTCTGCCGATTGCGATGGTATTTATAAAACAGTCTGTTTCCTTTTTTTCGGATGCTGAAATCAGTGTCATTCTTTTTTCACGGAAGAATAGAAGTGTCTTTACTATATGCCAGATATACTTATGTTTGCCTCCTTCTTTTACTTTCCCTGGTTCAACATAATTTTCTGCTGCGACCTGGGCATCAAAGCCCAGCCCCATACCATTAAGGAACACCATTCCGTTGCAAGATCCTGCATCCATTGCTATTATATTGGTATTAAAGAACACATCCCAATTTTTTTCTTCAAACCGGTCAGGAAAACCAAGGATTTGAATAAAATCATTTCCTGTTCCTGCCGGAATAAGCCCGGTAACCACATTTTTATTATTTATTAATGGCCTTGCGATCTCGTTGAGTGTGCCGTCACCTCCTACACCGATGATAAAACTGAATCCTTTTTCAAGGTATTTTGCTGACAATTCAGTTGCATGTCCGGGTCTTTCAGTGTATACCAGTTCCGCCCCTATATTGTTTTTTCTGATCATCTCCTCAAGTTTGGGAACAATGGTTTTAGCAGAACCGTTGCCAGCTATCGGATTAATAATAAATGCCCACTGCTTTTTCACATTGTCCATATCAGATCATTTTAAATAGTTGGAATATCAATATCACTCAGGTTTTTTAAACTAATAATATACCGACTCAATGACCGCTTTAACAGTTTCAATAATTTCGATGTCGGTTTTGTTAATCAGCTCCTCTCTTTTAATAGGTTTGTGAATAACTACATTAAGTTTTGCATTGAAATTGATATAAGATCTGTTTTTCGGTTTCAGTTTATAAAATCCGTTTAAAGTAACAGGTAAGATTCCGGCTTCAGAAGTCCGGAACAGGTAAATAAAACCTTTGTAGAAATCGTTTATTTTCCCGTTTAAAGTTCTGGTTCCTTCCGGGAAGATAGCAATGGTTTTAGTTCTGGATTTTTCAACAAGTTGCTCGAGCATCTGTTTTGTGTTTCTTACAGTGGGATCTTTAAACGGAACATAGTCTGTCATCTTTAGTATCTGGCTGAAAACCGGAACTTTAAGAAGACGTTCATGACCAAACCAGGAAACTTCAGGATAAAATGACATAATTGCTACGATGTCAAACAGACTACCATGATTAGCTACAAGAATATACTTTTCATTTTTATTTATGTATTCTTTTCCATGAACCCTGAACTTTTTTCCTAAGATCATAAATACTGATTTTGCCCAAATCTGAAAGAGAAACTGGATAGGGCGTTTCAAATGCAGCCAGGCTAATATTAAAACGATTAATACTCCGATAGCAGTATAACTATAAAGTATCGCGAAAATGGGGATCGAAATAACAGCATATAGCCGTGAACGCATTGTAAATGAATAAATATTCCCTGCGAAAAATAGTTATTTTTTTTATTTAAAAGTCAAACTGTGTTGTTTTGTGGTTTTATTTGCATACAATCAAACTCTTTTTCATAATTTTATATGCAGAGCAAATGATTCTCCAGGACACATAACCTTTTAAAAATCCTTCAAATATGAAACCCAAAGCAGAACTAACCCGCCGGAAATTTTTAACCAGTACAACCATGGCTACCATAGGTACAATTGGAGCTACTCACCTTCTTTCATCATGTGCTGGCAACACATCAACTACTAAAGAGATTAAACTGCCTGCTTTGCTAAACCAGGCACCTGATGGGAAAATACTGAAAGCCGGTTTGATAGGGTGCGGTGGAAGAGGTACCGGTGCTGCAATCAACTTCCTGGATGCAGGACCAAATCTTCAGATTGTGGCATTAGGTGACGTTTTTCAGGATCGTCTGGATAAATGCAGGGCTGAACTCAAGGCTCAGAAAAATGTTGATATACCTGATGAAAAATGTTTTCTGGGTTTTGACAATTATGAGAAGGTAATTGATTCCGGAGTTGATATTGTATTGCTATGTACTCCTCCCCATTTCAGGCCTCAGCATGTAGAGGCAGCGGTAAAGGCAGGAAAACACATATTTATGGAAAAACCATGTGCTGTTGATCCGGTTGGTGCACGATCAGTCATGGTCTCATCTGAACGGGCAAAACAGCAGGGGCTCTGCATTGTCAGCGGAACAATCCGAAGGGTACAAAAAGATTTTATGGAAACATGGAGAAGAGTTAAGAATGGTGAGATTGGGGAAATTGTGAGTGCTCATATTATCCGAAACGGTGGTTCACTTTGGGTTATAAAGAGACAACCCGGGATGTCAGATATGGAATACATGCTTCGGAACTGGGCCAATTTCTGCTGGTTATCGGGCGATCATATAGTTGAACAGTTTATTCACGAGATTGATGTTATGAACTGGTACCTCGGTAAAAATCCTGTAAAGGCGATCGGATGGGGCGGTCGTCAGAGAAGAATTACAGGAGACCAGTACGATTTTTTCAGCATAGAATATCTATATGATAATGGCATGCATACACATTGTGCCGCCCGCCAGATAACAGGGTGCAGCAATCTCACAAAGCAACTGATAACAGGGACCAATGGTTTTGCAAATGCCAAGGGGACACTTTATAATCTTAAAGGTGAAGAGATATGGACATATCCTTATCCGGAAGAAACCTCAACTGATCTTACATGGAAGGTAAAAGATCCTTATGTTCAGGAGCATATTAACCTTGTAACAGGAATAAGAACAGGCAATATAGTAAATGATGCCGAGGCTCAGGTAAATTCCACCCTTATAACAATAATGGGCAGGATGTCAGCATATACGGGGAAAGATGTTACATGGGAAGAGGTAATGAATTCAGATCTCTATCTCGGCCCCAAAACATACGCGTTTGGTCCGGTTCCGGGAATACCTGAGACTATACCTGTAATAGGTTCTGAACCAAAAGCTTAATTATTTTTTGCGGATTCAGGCTGAAGGTTAAATTACAAAATCCCAAATCCCAAATCCGAAATCCGAAATAAAAAATCATCAATAAAGCATGAAAATATGAACAGACGACAATTTACAAAAAATACCGCCATGGCATCAGCCATGTTAACAGCTACCGCAATACCCGGAATTTCAAATCTTATTGCCGCACCTCCCAGGAATTTAAAAAAAGGGATAATGTGGGGAAGTATCGGGTTCGGACAGACAATAATGGAAAAATTCCAGGCGGCAAAAGATGCTGGTTTTGATGGAGTTGAAGTGATGAGTCACCTCGACAGAAACGAGGTTTTAAAAGCACGTGATGCTACAGGCCTTGTTATTCCCAGCGTGTGCGGGGCAAACCACTGGAAATTTCCCCTCTCAGACCCCGACCCTGCAATAAGGGAACAGGGAGTTGCATCTCTGAGAGTTTCTCTTGAAGATGCCGCTGCATATGGAGCCGATACAGTCCTTCTGGTGCCTGGACGTGTAAGTGAAACTGTAAGCTACGATGACTGCTGGACCCGTTCTGCTGAAGAGATTAAGAAAGTCGTTCCTCAGGCTATTAACCTGAAAGTAAAAATAGGTCTTGAAAATGTCTGGAACAATTTTCTGATCAGTCCGATGGAGGCTGCCTCATTCGTGGATCAGTTCAAAACAACATTTGTCGGATTTTACTTTGACTGTGGCAATGTTCTGGTATATGGATGGCCTGAGCAGTGGATAAAAATCCTGGGCAAACGTCTGGCTAAAGTACATATAAAAGAGTTCAGCCGGAAGATTGCAGATACACAGGGAAAATCAGCCGGTTTCAAAGTAAACCTGCAGGAGGGTGATGTAAACTGGCCCAATGTTATGAAAGCGCTGGATAATATCGGTTATAGTGGCTGGACAACCATTGAGCAACCAGGAGGCAATACGCCCGAAGGATTAAAAGACCTGTGTACCAGGCTTGCAAATATTCAGGCGGGCTGATTCAGGGTCAGAAATTTCATAAAAATTTTATCATCATGAAGAG
>Ga0208980_10001256_pt1 | contig 15245 bp, 9 predicted proteins | sample WetSurMetagenome_3_FD_187993 | JGI IMG/M metagenome (GOLD analysis project Ga0208980, IMG submission 187993) | Wetland microbial communities from Twitchell Island in the Sacramento Delta, sample from surface sediment Aug2011 Site A1 Bulk (version 2) | ecosystem: Environmental > Aquatic > Marine... | reverse complement strand
CGGGCACACGGCCTGCCGCCACTTTTATAGCTATCGAAACCGTCGAAAGATATTCTTCCGTTGTCAGTGTGGCGCCTTCTCCGGTCGTTCCGCATGGGACCAGAAAATGGATTCCTTCCTGGATCTGCCATTCCACAAGAGATGCAAGAGTCTCCTTGTCCAGACTGCCATCCTGCCGAAATGGCGTTACCAGCGCTGTTCCACACCCTCTTAGTGTTGTAAAATCGTGCATTTTCAACTCCAGCACTCAAGCTTCTCTGAAATCCATTTTTGCTGCGTCAAGCCCACGCTCGAAAGAGGCGCGCCTACGCGCCATCGATAAAGTTGCTCCAGCTTCAATACACTGGAGGCGCGATATTCAATATATCAGATACTCAGTATTTCACTAAATACATGTCGGAAATCGTAAAAGCCTCGTTTCCCCTGGACCCACCTGGCTGCCATGATGGCGCCCTCTGCAAAACCTTGCCTGTTGCGCGCACGGTGCTCAAGAATAATAGTATCCGCTTCGCTGTCGAAACCCACCACGTGCGTTCCCGGGATAGACCCCGCTCGGACACAGGCGACGCTGGGATTGGGGTTGTTCAGGTAAGGTCGCATCAGTTCGAGGATTTTCAATGCCGTGCCTGAAGGGGCGTCCTTTTTGGCTTTGTGATGTTCCTCAAGCAGATAGGGATCATACTGCGGGATCTTGCCGACAATTTGGGCCGCCTTCGAAATGATCTCAAAATAAAGGTTCATCCCGACTGAAAAATTGGCTCCGTAAACGAGGCCAATTCCGGACTCGAGCACCATTCGCTCGACGCGAGCGATTTCTTTCAGCCAGCCGGTGGTTCCTACAACCAGGTTGACCCCCGCCCTGGCTGCGGCCTCAATGTTGGGCATGACCGCTTCCGGCTGTGAAAAATCTATCGCGACATCAACTCCTTGCATTGAAGTCCGCGTGATGCCGCTTCCAGCGACATTGTCCTCTATGTCGAGTATGGGATTAACCTCCCATCCCTCGCGCGCCGCGATTGTTTCCACCAGCCTTCCCATTTTGCCGTAACCGAGCAACGCAATTCTCATGGAAATCCTCGCTTGGTGGGCCGCCTGGATTGTGGGGGGGCCGCCCGGGTACAGATCAGGATTCGACCATTACTCAAAAATTTGCGGGTCTACCTTTTGGAAAAATACGTCATGCAGGCCGCGTACGGCCTGGGGAAGCCGGTCATCATCAATGACGAAAGTGATATTGATGGATGAAGCTCCCTGAGAAATCATGCTGATGTTGATATCGCGTGTTGCGCTGAAAACCTGGTAGGGAAGTCCCGTAACATTTTTCAGGTTATCGCCCACGCAACAAACAATTGCCTTGCCTCCCTCGACGTTCACCTCGCCGATTTTTTTCAGTTCGGTAATCACATCCCACAATGAAGAAGTTTCATCAAGTGTGAGGGAAACGGAAACTTCCGACGTAGAGACCACATCCACCGGGATCTGGTACGCATCGAAAATCTCGAAAATTCCTTTTAGGAACCCGTGGGCCATCAGCATGCGCGTTGAGGCTATGTTTATGACCGTTATCCCTTTCTTATAGGCGATCGCCTTGATGGGATTTTCGCAAGGTGGAGCTTCGTCAGTGATCAGCGTGCCTTCGCAATCCGGCTTGTAGCTATTCAGGACGTGCACCGGAATCTTTTTGCGCACGGCAGGAAGTATGGTCGCGGGGTGGAGGACTCTTGCCCCAAAATAAGCCAGCTCGGCGGCCTCATCGAACGAGATCACCCTGACCCGGCGCGCCTCGGACACCATGCGTGGATCCGTGGTCATAATTCCATCCACGTCTGTCCAGATCTGGATGTCGGAGGCGTCCAGTGCGGCGCCGACGATGGCGGCTGAATAATCGGAACCGCCACGTCCGATCGTGCTTGTAATTCCGCTGCGGGTACTGCCAATGAATCCCTGGAAGATCGGAACTTTGTTGGCCTGAATTACGGGAAGCAGATGTTCACGAATCGCCGGATCCGTAAGATCGAATAGGGGCGTCGCGCGGGAAAAATTATCGTCCGTAATGATGCATTGCCGCGCATCCATGAGTTGCGAGGGAATTCCGCGGTCGTTGAATGCATGGGCGATTATCAGAGTCGATAGACGCTCGCCGTAGCTTGCCATTGCATCTTTGCTTCTGGGGGTCAGTTCTCCCAGAGCAGAAAGCCCCCGCACGAGATCACGCATTTCCTTGAAATATGAATTTACCGCTTCGAGGAACTCGTCGCTCACGGCGGCTAGGCCCAGTTTCTGAGCCTCTTTTAAGTGCACGTCCCGCAAGCGATTCAGCAGATCCAGGGCTTCCTGCCTTTGGCCCTTGGTGGCAATTTCCGCCGCTTGCAGAAGATGATTTGTTGTTTTTCCCATGGCCGAAGCAACCACCACCGGATGCTGTTTCAGTCGTTGGTGGATGATTTTCGCCACGCGCTCGATAGCCTCAGCGTCCTGGACGGATGTGCCGCCAAATTTGCAGATTATCATAATTTCTGACCCGGAAATTCTGGAGCTGTACTTTGCTCCAAATCAATTAAACTATCCGACGTCGCCCTTATCGCGGCGTCCTGCGCTTGCCTAGCTTCCTTGCCCCTTTTCGTCGACTCTTCATTGTATTTAAGAGGCCGCATATTTTCGCATATTGGGTGAAGCGCGGCAAGCGAAAGACCACATTACTCGTAACCGGTTACTCTCGGGTGGTAGCGCGGATAAAAGAGGCCCTATCCGTGTCTGTAGGCAGCGTTCATCCGTGTCCCATTTTTGCTGCCCGAGACTGACGCATTTACCATTACCCAGAGAGAAGTCGTCTGGCGAGTCGGACATACGTGTCGACTCCTTCCGCCAACTGCCTTTTTGAAATCCGCTCGTGATCACTGTGAGCGTCAAGGATGGAACCGGGACCCACCATATAAGGGTGGCCCCAGTTGGAGAGAGAGGGTATGTCGCTGGTGAATGCTACCATGGTCGTTTCAAAGCCATCGACTACGTTCAACTTCATTGCCGGAGCTTCGAACAGATAATGGAGCTCCCCCCGGCCCGCAATCATTTCGTCCAGCCGGCTTTTCAGGCTAGCTACCGGTTCGACGCAGCGGAACATGATCTCGGAGCGGGCAAAATCGGGAATGACGTTGGCCTTGATTCCACCTTCAATGATGCCTATGTTGCAGGTCGTTTCCCCCAAGACCGGATCGGAGGCGAATTTCATGCCGCGCAGCTCTGCCAGCATATCGAGTAGCTTTGTGATGGCGGATATTCCCGTTTCGGGATATGCGGAGTGGGCAGTTATGCCCCGAGTAATGATTTCCACGCGCAATGCACCTTTGGAGCCGGCAGCCAGCCTGTTTTCGGTTGGCTCGCCGTTAATAAGAAATCGGGATCCCGGTGCGGCTTGATTTGCGAAGATGGCGCCTGTGCTGTTGCGCTCCTCGCCAACAACGAAAAGCAAGCCGAACCGATCTTCTCCGCCAGCGCGCAGAATTTGAGCCGCCTCGATTTGTGCCGCTAGAATTCCTTTGGCATCACAGGCACCGCGGCCATAGAGGTTGTCCTCATCTTCTCTAAAAGGGATGAAGGGCGGGACCGTATCCATGTGGGTTGAAAAAATCAGTCCTGGTGTTCCAGCTAAGGCAAGCACATTGAAGCGGCCGGGCGCAGCCTCTTGCAGCGATACGTTGTATTTAAGCGAAGACAGGTAGGCATGCAGAAAGGTGGCTATTTCTTTTTCATTTTCGGTTGGGGACTCGATTTCAATCAGTCGACGGGCGAGCTCAAAGAGGTTCATGTCTCTCAGAAGATGTGCGCGAATACTTTGGCTAAATTAATGGCAACCTAAACGGCGCGTCAGCTTCAATGGACAGTGACTCCTAGACAAAGTCCAAAGTCATTTGAAGACAGACGCGCCTGATACCGGTGCAAAGCTAGGGAAGGGGAACCTTAAGATCTTCGCTCAGGGCGAAAGTCAGCTTCTGTTCCGGCTCATATTTGATTTCCTTGCCTCGCGTTACCACAACAGCTGCTGTTCCTGCTCCTCCGCCAACCGCTGCTCCGATTGCCGCACCCTTTCCCCCTCCTGCGATTGCTCCAATGGCAGCTCCAACGCCGGAGCCAATGCCGATTTTTGCGGCATCCTTTTTCTTGGTGCTCTCTGCTACCGCGGAAAAGGCTTTGGTTGCAATCGAATAGGATGTGTTTTGCACTTCAATTTCGTTCAGTGTCATAGCCAATTCTGCCTTGCCCTCAACGCGGCCTGACTGAACTACTTTCGTCAGCTTGCCGGAAACCGCGCTGCCACGAGGAATCACGATCTTACCGTCTACAGTAACGTTTTCATCCAAGACAGCCTTGAAGGCATCTCCGGTTTTGTTGATGCTGGTATCTATCGTGCTTTCAAGTCTTACATTCAGTTTCGTGCCGGAAGGGATGGTGGCTACCTGCGGACGAGGTGCAGCGGCTTGCGTGGCAGGAGCTGGTGCATTGCTCACAGCGGCGCTCTGCTGCTGTTCAGGTGTGGCCGGGGGTGCTGCCGGAGCTGCTGCAGGGGTCACTGCAGCTGCCGGGGTGCTCGCCGCTTGTCCCGGTCCGGGTTTCGGGGCAGCGGCCGGTTGAGCTTCTGGTCTGGCGGATTGTGCTGCAGGAACCGCTGCTGCAGGTTGCGCAGGCGTTGGAACTGCAGCCTGTTCCTGGGTCGCAGGTGGTGGTTGATTCTCAGGCTGTGCTTGAGTCTGTGGCTGGTTTGACCTGGTGCATGCCACACACAAACTTAAAATAATGAGTATAAGAGCCATTTTCATCCGGACCATGGCGATTTCTCCTTTTTGTTAAGCTTGAATGCTTGCCTTCCAGGCATTATCAGATCCATTTCTGGGAAATGCCGGAAAACCGCATTCTCGCGTTTTAAAATCAGCAACATTTCACATACAGTATAACTCCAACAACATTGCTATTGCCACTTCCTTACCTTTTCGGCTCCATGTAATATTATTGATGATAAATAGCAAGGAATACGATAAGCCCCAAGCATCCGGGCAGAGAGGAATTGATCGCATGTATAGCAAAAATCCGTATCGAACTAAAGAATTCAACTTGAGCGGTCTGAATGGAATTTCCGACAAAACCCTGCAAGTTCACCTGGGTTTATACGATGGGTACGTTAAAAACACGAATATGGTTCTGGAGAAGCTCGCAGGGTTGACGAAGAACGGGAGCCCAAGCCCGGAAGATTTTCCGGCCTATTCTGAACTCAAACGAGCATTGGGATTTGAATACAATGGAATGGTGCTCCACGAATATTATTTCGGCAATTTGAAAAAGGATGGGGGTGGGGAGCCCGCCAAAGTTTCTTCCTTTTTCAAAATGGTTGAATCCAGCTTTGGAAGTTATGAAAGCTGGAAGGCAGAATTCACGGCCACAGGCAAGATGAGAGGGGTAGGATGGGCAGTCTGCTATCAAGACGTCGACAACGGCAAGCTGCTGAACCAGTGGGTGACGTTGCATCAAACGGGGAATGTTGCCGGCTACAAGCCTCTCCTGGTAATGGATGTTTGGGAGCACGCATTCTTGTTGGACTATAAACCGGCCGAGCGTCCAAAATACATTGAAGCTTTCTTCTCCAACGTGGATTGGAGCGCAGTTGAAGCCCGGGTGATCGCGGCGAAGTATTAGGGGGATCCTATCTCTTCGGGCGCGGCTGAATGCGGAGTCGCGCATACATTGTTGTGCTATCCGGCCTTCACACGCGCCCGAAAAACTGCATCCGGAGGATCAGAATTTACATGACTGGTAGATTCGCTGCTTACTATTTCCCAGAGGGGAATTGACATGAACAACCCTTTTCTCACGCGCTTGAATTCAACGGAAGTTCTGATCGCGGACGGGGCGACCGGCACCAATTATCAACAAATGGGCATTGAGCCTGGAGTCCGGCCCGAAGAGTGGGTGCTCGATGCGCCGCAAAATGTTCTGGCTCTGCATCGTGCTTTTCTGGATGCGGGTTCCGATATTGTTTTGACCAACTCATTCGGGGCATCGCGCCTGCGCTTGCGGGAATCGAAGTATGCCGACCGCGTAAACGAAATCAACCGGCGTGCGGTTGAACTGGCCCGGGAAGCGGCATCGGCTCGGAAGGGAACGCTTGTTGCCGGTTCCATGGGATCGACGGGCCAGCTGATGGTACCGTTCGGTACTTTGAAGCAGGCGGAAGCGGTCGAAAACTATGCCGAGCAGGCTGCTGCTCTCACAGAGGCGGGAGCGGATTTTCTTTTGTTGGAGACGTTTTACTCGTTGGAAGAAGCGCTTGCGGCAGGTGAAGGAATCCAGAGAGTGAGTTCTTTGCCCCTCGTGGTTTCTTTCAGCTACGACCAGGGTCAGCGCACGATGATGGGAGTGCGCCCCGCACAGACCATTGAAGCGTTTGCGCCACTAGGGGTTGCCGCCATAGGTGCAAATTGCGGCAAGACACTCGATGCGATGGAAAAAATTGTCGAGGAAATAGCAGCAGGGAAGAAAGGCATTCCCATTTGGGCTAAGCCGAATGCAGGGCTTCCCAAAGGCATTCCGCCAAAATATGATGTCACTCCATCGGAAATGGCTGAATCTGCTGTTCGCCTGGTGAAAGCCGGCGCCCGGATCGTGGGTGGATGCTGCGGAACAACCCCGGCTCACGTCGCCGCCATCGCTGCCGCCGTCCGCTCCCTCTAACCTACCGCACACCTGGTTATACTGTCCCTTTTTTAATGAAGGCGCACCTGGATGAGAGCTCGGTGCGCTTTGACTGTTTTTCGAAATCACTCCGCCGTTTTCACGGGTTCCTGCCGGAAACCAAAGCCATCCAACTGGTATATGACCTGCGTCAACCCAAATCATCCAAGGGCAAGACCATGACAATGCTGCCGGCCCACGAATTCCTCGCGACATTTCAACCAGCCAAATAGGGGCAACGCCTCCACTTATCTTAACTATGAAGCCAATCATCTATCAGAATCCAGTTGATCAGTCGATATAAAATCAAAAAAGTGTAGCGTTTCTTAAAATTGGCATGATGATTGGCAGGGATGTCGGCTACGGAAAGGAGAGCGTTTTAGCAAAAACGGCAGTCACCAAGAGCACGACAGGGAGGCAAATGAGGCAGAACGCAAACGTATATCCCATGATGTCACGGGCCTTTAGGCCGAGAATGGCCAGGGTAGGAATCATCCAGAAGGGCTGCACCAGATTCGCGCTTGCTTCTCCAAGATCGTACACAACAACCATCCACCCCTGGTTCACCATAAGCTTGTTTGCCGCTGCGATAACATAAGGCGCTTCGATGACCCACTTGCTGCCGGCGCTTGGTACAAAGATGCCCATCACAAAACTGTAGAGCGCGATCATCGCGGGATAAAAGGTTGCATTCGCCACGGAAACGAGCAAATTGGCAATGCGCTCAGACAGGCCTGTATAGACAACCATACCGAATATTCCCCCATAAAGCGGGTACTGCAAGAGGACTCCCGCAGCCGAGGGACTGCCATCTTTTATCGCTTTTGCCATTCGATAAGGGCGCCAATGCAACAAAAGCCCCAGCAGGAGGAGGATCATATTGATTGTGTTGAGATCCAAACGATCGAATGCTGAACCAGGAGCACTGGAAAAATAGCGCACAAGGTAGAACAAACCTACCGCCAAAACCAGCATGGTTATGATGGGGCTGCGTTCGATAAAATCGCCCGGTCGCGGCTTCCCGCTGCTTTCGTTGTAACTTTCCTCGTCCTTCGATTCGAGGCTGATTCCCAATTCCTTTGCGTTGACAGAACGTTCCGGTGAAGGAGCCATAAACCATGCCAAAACCAGCACGACTGCCATCAGGATGAGGACGCAGACGAAGCTCTGCCAAAGAAAGATAGTTTTGGAAAGTGGGATGATGCCTTCGCCTCCCCTTCCCGCGGCAATAATTGCCTGGATCGCTTCAGGGCTCGACACGCGATTTGAGACCTGGAGAGCGGCCGAACCCGAGAGGCCTTGAGCCCACACAGTGCCCAAGCCTATGAAGCTCATGGCACTTATCGCGCGGTAATCGGTGCGGGGAACCTTGCGGGCGATTTCCTTTGCCATGATGGCGGTGAAAATAAGGGAAAATGCCCAATTCAGATAACTGGTTAGCATTGAAACAAATGCGGTAAAAACAATCGCTGCCCTAGGCGTTTTAGGGATGCGCGCGAGGCGCGAAATGAGACGCCCCATCAGGCTTGAAGTGGCCACCGCATAACCGCCCACGATGATCATAGCCATCTGGAGAGTAAATGGGATCAGTGACCAAAAACCTTTGCCCCACGAGTCCACCATTGTTGTGGGATTTTCTCCGGTAGCCATTCCCAGCAACAAAACGATGAGGGTCCCGACGAGCACAAAGCCAAAAGCATCGGGCATCCATTTTTCGGTGAAAGCGGTAAATCGCAGCGCAAGTTTTGAAAACAGGGATTCTTTGTCAGCGTTGCTGGATTGTATTCCGTTGGCAGGTCTCATCCTGAATAACCCCCTAAGAATTTAAGTCCCGAGCCCTTGGCCAATTGTGCTACAGGAAAGACTCCATCAACTGCGAGATAAATTGGTCCAGACCACCTGGATTTTCCGTCTCAATTCTGTTTGCCATGTAGTCCACGCGCCTTCGCAACTCCGGATTTTCAAGGTGATTCAGCGTTCGATAAATCCCTGTCCTCCTGCCCAGCCTGAAATTGTCGCGTTCCGCCTTCGGAAGTGCCAGGTAGCGATCCATGATGGCCAGCATTTTGGGCTTGTCTTTTGGAAAATCCCCCTCGACTTCCTCGAGAAGGTTAAGGATATGATCGCTGACAAATCGACTTGTGATCCCTTCCAGCGTCTCGATCAACAGCCTCTCTTCGGCTACGATCTCGTCGTCGCTCGGTACTTCGAACTCATTCCTTTCAAGTTTTTGGTATAAGGGCATCACTGGCAGGACCTTCAGCGTGCGGACGCGGATGAAATCGGGATTGATTTGATTGAGCGCCTGAGCCGTGTGAATGGCGTGCTCTCGCCACAACGCCTTTCCGCCCAAACCGGGCATTATATATTCCGAAAGAGAGATCCCGGATTCCTTCACCTTTCTTCCCGCCTCAATATGCTCCTGAGCGGTGACTCCCTTTTGGACATACTTCAGAATTGGATCATAGCCTGATTCCAAACCGATATGGATTCGAGACAGCCCCGCGCGCTGCAACTGCTGAAGCTCGTCGAGGGTCTTTTTGGCAACCGTCTGCGCTCTGGCATACGTTGTGACTCTTTCCACCGAAGGAAAGGTTTGTTTGAGGTAGTTCAGGATCTCAACCAGGGCCACCGTTTTGAGGACCAGGTTGTTCGCGTCCTGGAGAAAGACATTTTTCATTCCGGCGCGCAGCCAGAGAATGATGCTCCTGTGCGCAGCAGGGAATTGGCCTGGATCGCTCAAAACAAAATTAGCCAACTCCGAAGTTATGCTTCCACCCAAACCCCAGCTTAACGACAGGCATTTTATTTCCGTGACGGCATCACGGACCCTATCGATTTCCTCTTTTACTTCTGCAACGGTCCGGATGCTGAATCGCTGACCCTTGTATATGTGGCAGAATTCGCAGCGGTTCCAGGGGCAGTTTCGTGTCACCCGCAGCAGAAGGCTCTGTGCTTCGCTGGGTGGGCGAATAGGACCTTGTTCCAAGGGAATTGCATTCATAACAGAGACACCTTATGGAGTTTGAGTAATTCCGGGAACGCATTACTCAACTCCTGCATTCGGCTCGCGCAAACACGACAGGCCTGCTTGCGCGAGCCGAATGCGAAAATCAAACAAGTGTTCCCGGAATCACTGACCGATCACCCTACTGAACGAGCACGGTCTGAGCATAAGGAATAAATTGTATTCCCGTCAAACCATAATCTCCCGATTCCTGGCTTGAAGACGCTTCCATCCCGGGCATTCCACCTCCCGGCTGCATGGCCGGCGCGCCAGCGGCGCCCTCACCACGACTTGTCGGTGCTGCCCCGCGGGCATCAGCGCCTCCTCTTCTGCCGCCTCCGGCACCTCCGGCTCCTCTGCCGCCCCCCGGACCTGCGCTGCCCCCACCTTCAGCATCGATGCGGTTCTTGAGCGTCGTATCCAGTTTAACCGCCAGGCTATTGCTGCCGGACTTTAGATATGCGCCGACATCCACCACATTGGTCAACTGATTTATGTTGTCTATGCGATTATCGTTGACCGTGACTTCCGTTATCATGTCGGAACCATGCTCAAAACGCATGTACGCTCCCATATTCTGGTTCCAGTCTGCAGGGGGGGAGAATGTTCTCGAGTAATTGCCGATCCCGGACACGTTGCTCATGCTCTTGACTCCGAGCGTCGTGAGTTGCTGGCTGGAGGCCGGCAATTTGGACCATGCAGCCAGCTGGATGCCTTCGAACGAAATCGTCTTTTTCGCGGATAGCGTCGGGTCAACCTTATTGGCCTCCGCATCAGGGCCCCAGCTTTCGAGTTTGAGTTTCCATCCGTCAGCCAGCCCAACGGCTGCAGGCACCTTGTCAACCGCTATGGTTTTCTGGGATTTGTCTGAAAAAGATACTGTGTATGTCCCGGATTTTTCCGCGCGATGCGCAATATTGCCGCTGGCATAAACAACTTCGCCGCCGCTGGCACTGGTAACGAAAAGTTTTTTTACCTTGGGAAATTCAGCCGTATCTCCGGCAATCGCCACTATTGTTGCTTCTTTTGGCTCGAGTTTGACTTTCGCGCTAATTCTGTCGTTGGCTGATCCGTAATAGGCCAAGGGTATGATCTCCCCCGACCATGCATCGAGCACATAGGGAATTCCTTTGCCCTTGAAGGCCACATCGGTCTCAAGGCTGTTGTTGCCGTTGTTGAAGAGATAGTAGTAATTTCCCTCAGCAGCCTCTCGGCGGGATGCTTCCAAACCCGGAGCAGTGTAAGACGCAGCCGGATCGACTCCCAAACCCGAAAGGATGCTCAGGATCTCTTCCTGGGTCCTGGCCGTCTTGACATTGCTCATCTTCATCAATTCAGCCAGGTTTTTCGCCAGGTTAGTATCGTTGTTATCAGCCCTGTTAGTGCCGTAGATCCTCTTTATGTCGCAATTGTAAAGGATAATTGGCAGGCCATTCTTTGCATACTCAATCAGGGATTGTATCGTTTTTGCCGAAAAAATCTTGGCCTCTCTGGCGATGATGGCTCTATACGCTGGACCGGATGTACACAAAACCCCATTTTCCACCTTTGCGCTGCTCAGCTTTAGCAATGCCTCACTGAGCAGATCATAGGAATAGCCCTTGTCCAGAAGGGTCTGCATGGAATTGCCGCTCTGTATATTGAAGGCGGCTTCAGTGCCCAGGAGAACGGCAAGATCGACTTTAGGCTTTCCGTTTTGGAACAGCGTCTGGGTTCTTGCGACATAGCCGCTGAAAGTATCCACATCATCAAAGTGGATCTGACGGGCATTCCAGGAGGAAAAGCTCCAGAAGTTCCAGCCCGGCCAGGCGCTGTTATAACGGTTGAAACTCCTGGCAAATGCGCTGCCGTGCAGTATGGAGCGATTTATGCCATGGGAATAGTCGCGATTGAGTTCCTTCAGTACCGTTGCCCAAGTGGAGCTGATGTTGGCCGAGAAGGTTGTGGATTCCATGGACATCATCTTGCCGCCCTTGACATGCACTGCGGCCACAAGGTTTCTCACGCCATCCCCGGATGAAGAATTATCCCCTTCCGGAATGTCAAGCGCAGTTGCGGCGCCGGCAATATCGAGCCCGGTCAGAGAATAGCCTTGCGCGCGATAGGTGTAATTGAAGCCCGCTGCCCATTTGCTGACCGAGGCGGCGTGTTTTGTAGCATAAAGATTGCCCAGCAAGAGGTTGTAGTCTTCCTTGATCCTGCTTGCTTCTGAAGATTCATCAAAAGAAGCTGACGGCGATGATTGTTCTCCTCCTCCGCCCATGCCCGGTATCCCCCCAGGACGTGAGGATATCATGGCGATGACGGGAGCATATTTTGTTGCATCGTAGCCGTTGTACTTCTTGAATTCGTCGAGCAAATACTTCGTCCACATCGGGCTTTCAGCGTGGATTTCAATAGAGTCTTCAAAAATGCTGGTGCCGTTCTTTGTGCCGTTTTCTTTGAGCAATGCCAGCAGCTCATCATCCAGGATATTCTTTTTCCAGAACTCGAAGACTTTCCCAACCCCCTCTTCGCTGAAGTAGTCCGTGGCGTAGGACCGGTTATAGATCGTAATCGACGTGCCGCCCGACATGACCTGGCCGGTGCCTCTGTAATATGTGCCTATCAATGCGTAATCGCCGGCGGCGAGTGTGTCCCCGCTGCTTGGCTTGTAGCTTTTATGGGATTCAATATTGTTCAGCTTGGTTTGGTACAAATATTGCCAGTCGGCCATCCGCCTTCTGTTGTTTTCAGAGTCGAGCTTGCCCGTATAATTGTCGCTGGCAGGTTCCGGTCCGAATCTGTCAATAATGGCCTTGTTGTAATCTAATCCATTAGCTGCGGCATAGGCCTTGTCGGGGATTCCCGCGGCAAAACCGGCATATTTTTTGCCGTCAATTTCCTTATACGCAACGTTTTGGGCGGACGGCTCTGCAGATGCCGTTTTCTTGGTTGTGTCGCCGGAGACATCCGCCAACGAAGCCAATTCAAACACCGGGCTGCCGTTGTTGTTGACTTTGACAACCTTTGCGACCGTTGCCGCGATGAATTTGTCCACAAAGAGAAAATCACCTTTCACATCTTCGCCGCCGCCCATGGGCGAGTAATAATCCTTTACTTTTTGTTTTGGAAGCGGCAAATCCGTGACGCCGGTGGACAGGTCATTGGCTGAGATCTTTTTGCAAGCGTACGAAGTTTCCTGTGAGGCTTCATCGTCATTGGGATCAACATTATTGACGATGGGCGGCCAGTGAGAAGTGATAGTGATATCGATCTTAAAGCCGTCCTTGACTGCGTTGGCCGTTTTCAGAGCTTCTTTCAGTATTTTTCTCCAGTTCTCCGAGCCCCAACCGATTGTTTTTGCGTCGGCATTGCCGTAGCTCGTTGAGTCTGAAAGGTAAGCGATCTCAACTCCTCCGAATCCGCCTTTTGCCATATCGTTGATCTGTTTGGCGACCAGGGCCAGGCCGGCTTGATCGGCGCCAGCTCCCGCATCCGGGAACCACATGCGCGCCATGGGCCTGGAATCGACATCGGGGTTTTTGAATTTGCCGATTATGCTTGCAGAAACCGATGGCGAGGTGGAAGTTGCAGTGCCGACCTTCTTCGCAGAGCAGGAAACCGTAAGAAGGCTCGCCAAAACAACTGACACAATCACACACAAATAGATTTTTCTCTTTCCAGACGCGTTTGCCACAATATTTCTCTCCCTCTCCCAATCAAATTCAGTTCTATGCGCGAAGTTGAGGAATTTCAACGGAATGATCTGTGCGAGTTCATGCTCCGGCATTCAAGAGGCCGTCGTCTCCCTATGCCGGTCAAATTGGCCTTTGTTGAATTCCTCTCAGATCGCCCAAGATATCACACCATCAGGAAATTGCTGTAGATGATATTGCCAGTGCCTTAATGCAATCCTCGGGAGCGTGTTGGGATTGTCGTTGTCTCTTTTTACCCTGATTGTGCCCCCCTCAACTTCTGCGTACGCGTTATTCCCAGCGTTTCATTGTTAGGCCGACGCGTTTTTGCCGGCGATGTAACCGTGCGTCCAGCACATGCCATGGCTGAGGCCGGCGCACATGGTTGGATAATCGTTACCAAAGCGGTTGCCGACGGTATTCCCGGCCATGTAAAGTCCTGGGATGACCTTTCTCTCCGCGTCCAGCGCCTGCAGCCCGGGATTCACGTTCAGACCGCCAAGGGAAACAAGAAACGCAGGCGTACCCGAGCCTGCGTAGAAAGGCGGCTTTTCTACGGTCGTCAGCCTGTCAGCCCGCTTGCCAAAATCAACGTCCTTCCCTTGCTTTGCCAGTTCATTGTACCGAGCCACAGTTGCTTTGAATGTCTCGACGGGAACCTTCATTTTCTGCGCTAATTCTTCGATGGTGTCCGCTTTTAGCGTCATTCCGTTCTGAACGCCTCGCTCCAGCGAGGCAATTGACTCGGGTGTAGCTTCGTAAACCCTCCTAAAGCCCCAGCCCATCTTCGGCACCTCCTCCGGCCACTTGGAATCGAACACCTGCCAATACTTCCAGCCCGGCTGGCGAAAAAGGGAGTTAGCCAGACTCTGTACGGGCACATCTTCATTTTGAAAACGTTCCCCATCGCAGTTCACTTGCAGAAATGGATCAGTGCCCAGGGGAGCGCCCCCTCCATGATCCATTGGGGCATGCGGCGCGAGCTCCATTGCGGCGCCAACCCACAAAGCCATCTTATGCCCGTCACCAGTGTTGAGTGCCGGCACGTAATCGTTTTTTGTCTTTGCGATTTCCACTGCCAGGGGGCAGTATTTCTCCATCATCTCGGGGTCGTGACCATAATCTCCGGTGCATAAAATTACCCCTTTGGCAGCATTGAACTGTATATAGCTGCCTTCTTTGGATTGTGCAAAAACGCCTGTGACTCGTCCCTTTCCCTGTCTGATTAATTGGGCAGCGCGAGTACTGTATCTGATTTTTGCACCCTTCTTTAGCGCGTTGATCTCCAGGAGCTTTACCAGAACGCCTTCGCCTGCCGCTGGTCCGCCCACCGCATGGGCCACTGGATATTCCTTGTAATATTCGGTTTTGTTGTCGAACAGGGGCGGCGGCGGCCAGAGGAACATCTCAGTATTAATTCCTGCGACTTCGGCCATGTCCATTATCCAGTCCATAATTTCCCCGGAGTTGTCGGCCCAAAGCCTCAGCAACCGCTGATCCGGCTTGTTCCCTCCATATTTCATCAATTCCAGAACGACTTCATCTTTGTTGACTTCTATGCCCAATTGCTTCTGGAGTCGGCTTCCCATAGCGGCATTGAACCGGCCACGTGCGGTCCAGGTAGTATGCTTTTCAATAAGGACGGTTTTGGCGCCAGCTTCCGCGGCTGACAGTGTCGCCGCCATCCCAGCAATGCCAGCTCCCACTACTACAACTTCTGCGTCAACCACCTCTTTGATTTCGTTTGCCGGAATCTGCGGAGGAGGAACTTCAAACAAGTAAGCCCTGGGAGTCGAGCTAGTAGCAGATTGGGCGGCGGCCTTTGTTTCGCTCATCAACCC
>Ga0208980_10001255_pt1 | contig 15250 bp, 12 predicted proteins | sample WetSurMetagenome_3_FD_187993 | JGI IMG/M metagenome (GOLD analysis project Ga0208980, IMG submission 187993) | Wetland microbial communities from Twitchell Island in the Sacramento Delta, sample from surface sediment Aug2011 Site A1 Bulk (version 2) | ecosystem: Environmental > Aquatic > Marine... | reverse complement strand
AGAAAGCCAGAAACATGATCCTCTATTTTCTGAATAAACATTTCCACGATCCTGACGGTCTTGTTATACCCATCGACCCTGCCAATATTGATCTGCATGAGGAGGAGATGAGAAAAATCTTCAAGAGATGGGGATGGCGAAGATATAAAGATAACTATAAGATTCTCTCCAGAGAGGTCAGAAACCTTAATGAAAACATCCCTCCCCTAATAAATGCATATATGAATCTGTCCCCTACGATGAGGACTTTCGGCACTTTCATAAATCATAAGTTCGGTGATGTTGAGGAGACAGGAATAATGATTACACTGAGAGATATTTACGTCGAGAAAATTAACAGGCATCTGTCCTCCTATAAGAAAGATTTCGAAATCACCTGGTTTTCACATGAGAATCAATAAGCCCTGATATTCCTGCCTTCCACATAGTTAATATAAGACTGGTTAACAACCTTATTGCCTCCGGGGGTAGGATAATTTCCTGTAAAATACCAGTCGCCCAAATGACCAGGGCATGCTTCGTGAAGTCCTTCAATAGACTGGAATACAATTTCAACACCTGCTTTTATTTCATCTGCCTTCAGCATCGAAGAGATCTTTCTGGAAATCTCCTCTGTGGTGAATGGCTTATATATTTCGCGCACAACATTTTTCATCTCACTTACAGGTTTCCCGAGTTCAGAGACGGCATCCTGATACACTGTCTGAATCAAAGCTTCTCTTCCTGTGTCTTTTAACAGTTCAATGGCAGCTTTAAATGCAATAAAATCACCAAGTTTTGCCATATCTATCCCATAGCAATCGGGATATCTTAACTGTGGTGACGATGAGACAACGATAATCTTCTTCGGATCAAGCCTGTCAAGTATCCTTATAATACTTTTCTTAAGAGTTGTACCCCTTACAATCGAATCATCGATAACTACCAGGTTGTCAATACCCCGTCTGATTACTCCGTAAGTAACATCATATACATGGCCGACAAGATCATCCCTCCCTTTATCTTCCGTGATAAATGTTCTCAGCTTTGCATCTTTCACTGCAATTTTCTCAACTCTTGGACGCTGGTTAATAATTTTTTCGAGCTCTTCCCTGTTCAGGTATTTTCCACGGCTCAGAATATGGTCAATTTTTACCTGATTAAGATAGCCCTCAACTCCTTTGATTAAACCATAGAATGCACTTTCAGCGGTATTTGGGATATAAGAGAAAACTGTATGATCCAGATCATAATCTACTGCTTTAAGGACAGGTTGGGTAAGCAGTTCTCCCAGTTTTTTTCTCTCCCTGTAAATTTCTTTGTCAGTACCTCTTGAAAAGTAAATTCTTTCGAAGGAGCATTTTCTCAGTTCGTCTTCCTCCCTGATCTTTTCTATTGAAGTCTCCCCGGAAGCTTTAATGATCATTGCATGAGCAGGGGGCAGTTCCATGACATCATCTGTCCTGACATTAAATATCGTTTGGATTACAGGTCTCTCCGATGCCACAACTACTACTTCATCATCAATATAATAAAAAGCTGGCCGGATACCTGCCGGGTCTCTCATTACAAATGCATCACCATGTCCTACCATACCTGCCATAGCATATCCGCCATCCCAGTTACGGCTTGCTTTTCTTAATATTGAGGCAACATCTAGATTTTTCTCAATCATCGGCGACACATCCTTTTTAGAGAATCCCTGTTCCTTAAACTGCCAGTATAGTTTTTCATTTTCTTCATCGAGTCTGTGCCCTATGTTTTCCAGGATAGTTACAGTATCGGAGAAATCAACAGGGTTCTGTCCTAACTCAACAAGGCTGCTGAATACCTCTCCGACATTGGTAAGGTTAAAATTCCCTGCCATCACAAGGTTTTTTGACTTCCAGTTATTCTCCCGGCTTACAGGGTGCACATAGTCAATATTATAATTCCCGTAAGTACCATAACGCAGGTGTCCAAGATATATATCGCATGCAAAAGGAACATTCTCTTTTACAAATGCAGGATTCTTAAAATCCTCACGATGATCCCTTATCAGAGTATCAATATCTTCATATATCAGCCCGAAGATTTCTTTAATCGGATTTGCCTGATTTGACCTCTGTCTGAAAATATATCTGTTACCCGGCTGAACATTCAGTTTAATTCCTGCAATCCCAGCACCATCCTGGCCCCTGTTATGCTGCTTCTCCATCATGAGGTACATCTTCTGCAGTCCATAGCTCCAGGTACCATATTTTTCAATATAATACTCCATCGGCATTCGCAATCTTAACATTGCAATGCCGCATTCATGTTTAATCCTGTCGCTCATAATTTTTTGATATTCAGGTCGGGAAAATTGATAATGTCAGGTACAATATAGGCATCAGGAAACTCTTTACTGATGATCAGAAACAACTTTGTTGCTTCAGTTCTTGTTCTGAAGTCACCCACCCTTATTTTAAAATATCCCGGATCCTGGAACAATGGGTATGAAACTATGTCCGGAAACTTATTCATGAATTCAGCCCTGGCCTTATTTGATTCCTCCCTTGCGTTTCGGTTTGAACTTGCATATATCTGTATTCTGAAACCATCCATTCCATAATAGCCTTTTTCAGAATATATTTTTTGATTTGTCAGGATATACCTGTTTATAAGAGAGTCAATTGCAGGGTCCTGCTGAATATTCAGATTCCCAGCACCCGGATCAGAATCAGTTTTTTTAAAAAGATCGGAAGTTTTAACAAAGGATTGTGATGATGCAAACCCGGTTGAAAAGCCGAACAGAATTATAAATAAAAGCAGGTTTCTCATCATGCGCAAAAATAACAAAAATTTCTATCCAAGCTCAGCTGCCAGTTCGTCAGTCATTTCAAGGTTATGATATACTGCCTGAATATCATCATCATCTTCAAGAGCATCAATAAGCCTGAGAACTTTCCTGGCAGATTCCAGATCAAGTTTCTTAGTGTCATTTGGAATTCGTTTTAATCCCGCCTCTTCGGGTTCAATTCCAAGTTCATTCAGTTTCCTGTTAACGCTTCCGAAATCTTCTTTGGCACAGGTAACCGTAAGCGTATCACCATCAAGTTCAAAATCTTCAGCACCTGCATCGATCATTTCAAGTTCAAGTTCCTCAAGAGAAAATCCTTCATTTTTTATACTAAAGATGCCTTTCCTGTCAAAAAGAAAACTCAGCGATCCGTTTGTTCCAAGACTACCACCATGCTTGTTGAAAGATGAACGAACTGATGCCACAGTCCTGTTGTTATTATCTGTAAGACATTCAACAAAAACAGCAACGCCGCATGGGGCATACCCTTCAAAAGAGGTTTCTATAAAGCTTTCCGCATCAGCGCCTGTAGCTTTTTTTATTGCCCTTTCAATATTATCTTTAGGCATATTGGCTCCTTTGGCGTTCTGAACTGCAAGTCGAAGCCGTGCATTGGTTTCAGGATCACTGCCGCCCTCTTTCGCAGCAATAATTATCTCTTTAATTATTTTGGTAAATATCTTTCCCCTTTTTGCATCTATTGCACCTTTCTTCCGCTTAATGGTTGACCATTTGCTATGACCCGACATATTATAATTATTTATTATACAGGATGCAAAATTAAATAATTCTTTCAAACCTCGTTCATACTTTATATTTTTGTGCGGGAATTGGTCAGAGCTCAGAGCTCAGGGCCCAGGAGGCAGGTTAAAGAGTGAAGGGTAAGACCAAGAAAGATTGATTTCACTGAGCACAGAGCACTGCGCTCTGTGCTTTATCTTATGAAAACGGGATATTCAATGAATAAAAAAGTATATATAGAGACCTATGGGTGTCAAATGAATGTTGCTGACAGTGAGGTTGTTGTATCGATTCTTTCGGATGCAGGGTATGAACCAACTGATGATATCGGAAATGCCGGATTAATTCTAATAAACACATGCTCCATCAGGGATAATGCAGAACAACGAATCTGGGGACGGCTTAAAGCTATAAGTTACCTGAAGAAGAGAAAAAGGGATTTGAAGGTAGGTATCATCGGATGTATGGCCGAAAGGCTGAAAGAAAAGCTTCTTGAGACAGATAAACTTGTTGATATTGTTGTCGGTCCGGATGGTTACCGTTCGCTGCCGGCGCTTGTGACAGAAGCTGAGGCAGGTCATAAAGCTGTTAATGTTCTTCTGTCGCGTGAAGAGACATATGCCGACATCTCGCCTGTGCGGATGGATAAAAACGGAGTCTCCTCCTTTGTATCAATTATGAGAGGTTGTAATAATATGTGTTCTTACTGTGTTGTTCCTTATGTCCGTGGAGCTGAACGAAGCAGGAATCCTGAATCAATTCTGGGAGAAGTAAAAGAGCTGTTCAATAATGGCTACAGGGAGGTGACACTGCTTGGACAAAATGTAGATTCCTATAATTGGGAAAGTAACGGAAAGATAGTCAGATTTTCTGAACTGCTTGAAAGAGTCGCTGTGATAAGTCCGCTACTGAGAGTAAGGTTCTCAACATCTCATCCGAAAGATATTTCAGATGAGCTGTTATATATGATAGCAAAGCATGAAAATATATGCAAACACATCCATCTTCCAGCCCAGAGCGGTAGCAGCCGGATTCTGAACCTTATGAATCGTGAATATACAAGGGAATGGTATATGGACCGCGTTAATGCAATCCATAAAATCATTCCGGAATGTTCTCTGTCAACTGACATGATCACAGGCTTTTGCACGGAAACAGAAAAAGATCATAAAGATTCACTCTCACTTATGGAATGGGCAGGATTTGATTTTGCATATATGTTCAAATATAGTGAGCGACCCGGTACAAAGGCAGCAAGAAAATATATTGATGATGTATCTGAAGAGATCAAGTCAGAAAGGCTCAGAGAGATGATCGACCTTCAGAGCAGGCTATCAGCAAAATCAAAAAAAAATGACAGGGGAAAGACATATGAGGTTCTTATTGAGGGATATTCGAAAAGATCAAATGAGCATTTGTCTGGTCGTACATCTCAAAACAAAGTAGTTGTATTCCCCGGGATTGGACTTAAGAAAGGTGAATATGTAAAGGTCCTTATCGAAAGAACTACTTCGGCGACACTTATCGGCAAAAGTATTTAACGAGAAAATATTTGTTCCTCTTTCCACTTAAATGTAACTTGCACTTTGTATTTATTATTAAAATGAGATACAATACATTATTTACTTTTATAATTGCAGTTTTCCTCATCCAGATTGCCTCAGCACAAAAGAGTGATAAAAAATCGGATAAGCCTGTAACAATTTCAGGCTATGTAATGAGCCAGGATGAGATACCCATCAGAGGAGCCGTTTTTTATATTGACAATGTCAGAACCTCATACATAACAAACAATGATGGTTCTTATAAAATAAAAGTAAGCCCGTCCGCTGTCAAACTAAAGGTTCTCTCATCAGAATTCGGTGAAGCTGAAATTTTAATAGCCGGACAAACAAAAATTAATTTCACTCTTGGCAACACTGAAGGGCAATCTCTACAACCGGGAAGTCAGGTAAATGGCGAAACCATTACTGACAGTAATAATAAATCTTCCAGATCGAAGGGGAAAAAGATGAATACGTATAACGATATCTATCAGATGATACGCGGAGAGATTACGGGTGTAGTGGTAAGCGGAAAAAGTGTTCAGGTACAGCAGGGAAAATCTTTCTTTGGAACCAGAGTACCTCTCTTTGTTGTAAATGGTGCTATTGTCAACAGTATCGATAATATAAATCCCGTTGAGGTCAAATCAATATCTTTTATTGAGGGGTCAGCAGCTGCAATTTATGGAGTCAACGGTTCAAACGGAGTTATAAGTATTGTCTTGTTTAACGGTTCTGAAAGAGAAAACTAGAATTTAAAAACATTAGAAAATGAAGATAAAAGTAATATTCCTTATTCTGGTATCTGCACTGACGATATCAGTTACTTCCGCTCAAAAAGAAAAAAAAGATATCAAGATTACAGGGATTGTAACTGACATAAATCAAAAACCCGTAGCCGGAGCAAACATCTTCATTGATAATAAGGGCACAGATAAAGTCACAAATAAGAAAGGAGTTTATAAGGTCAAGGTCATGTCCGATTCAAAGACTATCAGTGTCATGTCTGTTTCGGGTAAGCTGGTTGAATTGCCAATAAATGGAAAGACAGAGATAAATTTCTCGTTGCCGATTGATATTATGTCAGAAACAAACAAGATAAAAAATGAGAAGGGTGAAGAAGAAGTTAATATTGGTTACGGAACTGTAAAAAGGAAGAATCTGAATACGTCGGTCGGAAAAGTTGACGGAACTAATCCAAAATATGCTTCCTATCCTAATGTATATGAAATGTTACGTAATCAACCCGGAGTCCAGGTTACTGGTACAAGTGTCAGAATTCTTGGGGCATCGTCATTACAGAGTGGGACTGAACCACTTTATGTTGTAGATGGAATAGTTGTCAACAGTATTGGGAATATCATTCCTCAGCAGGTGAAGTCCATTGAGATCTTAAAAGGCCCGTCTGCTTCAATATATGGTTCAAGGGGCGCCAATGGAGTGATACTGATTACTCTTTTTAATTAGAGCAATATAAAATAGTCTTATTCCTTCGTTGGTTTCCGGATATCAATCATCAGCTCATCGAGCTGTTTTGCAGCTATTTGAGAAGGAGTATCCAACATTACATCGCGCCCTGAATTGTTTTTAGGAAAGGCAATGAAATCGCGAATTGAATCCTGTCCACCGAACATTGCTACCCATCTGTCAAAACCAAAGGCTACTCCTCCGTGGGGAGGTGCGCCAAATTTAAACGCATTCAGAAGGAATCCAAACTGCTCATTTGCCTCTTCTTCACTGAACCCGAGAACCCTGAACATCAGTTTCTGAACCGTGGCATCGTGAATCCTGATGGAGCCGCCGCCTATCTCAACGCCATTAATAACAAGGTCATATGCGTTTGCCCTCACCCTGGCGGGATCTGTTTCCATAAGATGCATATCTTCAGGTATCGGTGAGGTAAAAGGATGATGCATTGCATAAAATCTCTTCGTCTCCTCATCCCATTCAAGAAGGGGAAAATCGATTACCCATAATGGCACAAAGCGGTCTTTTTTCCTTAATCCCAGCCTGTTCCCCATTTCAAGTCTTAATTCAGAAAGAGCAGGTAAGGTCTTTTTCCTTTCTCCGGCCAATATCATCATCAGGTCCCCGGGTTTTGCCTGCATGGCTGTAACCCATTTCATCAATTCCTCCGGAGGATAAAATTTGTCAACAGATGACTTTACTGTGCCGTCTGTATTATATCTTGCGTATACCAGTCCTTTTGCTCCTATCTGCGGTTTTCTGACAAATTCCGTTAGTTCATCAATCTGTTTCCGGGTGTATTCGGAACATCCTTCAGCACAAATTCCACCTATGTATTCAGAGGAGTCAAACACTGCAAAACCGTGTCCTTTCACTTTTGATGTGAGATCTTTGAATTCCATTCCAAAGCGGAGATCAGGTTTATCTGATCCATATAATTCCATAGCTTCCCGGTAAGGCAATCTTAAAAAAGGCTCATTGAATTCAATCCCCCTTATTTGTCTGAAAAGGTATTTTGCCAGTCCCTCAAAAGTATCCAGGATATCATTTCTTTCAACAAAAGACATCTCGCAATCGATCTGGGAAAATTCAGGCTGCCTGTCAGCCCTGAGGTCTTCATCCCGAAAGCACTTAACTATCTGGAAATATTTATCAAACCCGGCAACCATAAGAAGTTGCTTCAGGGTTTGCGGTGATTGCGGCAAAGCATAGAATGTTCCCGGTTGCATCCTTGAAGGAACTACAAAGTCACGGGCTCCCTCTGGTGTAGATTTAATTAGTACGGGTGTTTCAACCTCCACGAAACCAATGGAATCCATATACTTACGGACTTCCTGTGCCACGCGGTGGCGAAGGATTATGTTATTTTTGACTGTAGTTCTTCTGAGGTCAAGGTAGCGATATTTCATTCTTAACTCCTCGCCGCCATCAGTCTCCTCCTCAATGGTAAAGGGAGGAATCTCACTCTTATTCAGAATATTAAGCTCATTGACTTCTATTTCAATATCACCTGTCGGCATTTTCGGATTTTTGTTGCTCCTTTCCCGGACTATGCCTTTTGCCTGTATAACATACTCTCTGCCAAGTTTTCTAGCCATTTCACAGAGTCCGCTATTTGTTTCCATATTGAATACAAGCTGGGTCAGTCCGTATCTGTCACGAAGGTCAATAAAGGTCATTCCGCCAAGGTCCCTCGACTTCTGAATCCAACCGCATAATGTTACAACCTGCCCCGTATTGTTCATGCTTAATTCACCGCATGTATTTGTTCTGTACATCTGTTCTTTTTTAAATTCCCTCAAAAATAAGAATTTTAAATTTAAACACAGGACTGCATTTGTGAGCTAAATTTTTCTATCTGTAACTTAGTCAAGGTAAGTCTTTATATGTTTGATTTATCTGACTGTCATTTTTAAAGAACAAAATCAGGTTTGGCCTGTTTATTTAATTATAGTTAATATAACCATTAATTAACTATCAAAACACATTTTTAATTTTATGTGTGTATTCATCAACCAGTAATTCTCTGACACCATGGAATTTCAGATGTACTACTCCTTAGAACAGGAAAATATTTGCTAATAACTGCTGTTATTTAAATACAGTTGTCGTAATCTTTTACTTTAAAAAAATAAAAGGAATGAATGACAATGAACCTGAAAAAATAACGAATAGATCGGTAAATGGATCGGGTATTCTGATTCCGGATGAAATTAACAAAATCCGGCAAAATGAAATGTTATTCAGAAAGGCAATCGAAAATTCTATCCCCAGTGGTATTGCCGTTATAGATGATACGGGCAAACAGATATATGCCAATCATTCATTTTGCAAATTAGTAGGATATGAAGAAGATGAACTTATTGGGAAACATCCTCCTTATGAATATTGGGCTCAGCAGGATATTGAAAACATAAACAATGCTTTAAAGTTAACTCTGAAGAATAATGCACCTAAAGAAGGGTTTGATCTCGTTTTTAGAAGTAAAACAGGAAAACTAATTCCTGTCAATGTACTTATTTCTCCTTTTGTTCAGGAAAACAATAAAACATACTGGGTAGCAAATGTTATTGATATTTCAAAACGAAAAAAGGAAGAGGAAGAATTAAAACATTCGCGTTTACTTCTTCAATCCAGTATGGAAAACCTGCAAGGAACTATAGTCTTTGCTATTGACATCGCCTATCGCTATTTGTTTTTCAATAAGGCTCATTGGGATTCGATGAAGTTCGCATATGATATGGATGTTAAACCAGGAATGAATATCCTTGAATGCATTACTTCTGATACTGACAGAAAACTGGCAAGGGAGAATTATGATCGGGCATTAAGAGGAGAATCTTATTCACTCGTGCAATCATTTGGCGATATAAATCACGCCTATTATGAAAGTTTTTTTAATCCTATTCTCAGTGACAAAGGGGAGATTATCGGTTGTACCGGATTAGCCAGAGATATAACAGAGCGAAAACAGGCAGAATCAGCACTTAAGGAAAGTGAGGCAAAATTCAAAGAAATAATCAACCAGATAAATGATGGAATTATAGTTTTTGATGAACAGGGTAAAATAATTGTCTGGAACAAAGGGGCTACAAATATTACCGGATTGAAAGCCGATGAAACTATCAATAAAAATATAATTGATGTACGATATCAATTTACACCACCATCAATAAGGGACAGGGCGCAAATTGAAGATACAATAAAAAGTATCTTAACATTTCAGACTCCGGATATTTTTAATAAGATCGCTGATAATGAAATAATTTCACTCATCCCTCCGAAATTAAGAAATGTTCAGAGCATTGTATTTCCAATCGAATTAGAGGGATATCATCTGTTTTGTGCGGTTCTCAGAGATACAACAGAGCTAAAACGGTATGAAAATGAATTAATGCGTATAAGTGCCGAAAAAGATAAATTCTACTCTGTCATTGCCCAGTATCTTTACACTCCATTCAATTTATTCAGCAGTTTTTCAAAATTGATGGCTGAGGAGATGGATACATTACCTATAAGGGAAATTCAGAAGATGGCAGATATGATGAGCAAATCGGCAACAAATCTTTACAGTCTTCTTGATAATATGCTCCAGTGGACAAGAATGAATCAGGGGAAAATCGTTTTCAGACCACAAAAATTAAAACTAACAGAAATATGCAACGATGCTATCTCAATTTTTAAACCCAACGCCAATTCAAAAAAACTGACTTTCAAAATAAATGTAGAGGAAGATTTAAATGTTTATGCTGATATTTATATGTTAAAGACTACATTGAGAAATCTTGTTTCGAATGCAATAAAATATACAAACAGTGACGGACATATTAATATTTCTGCTACGCAAACACCTTCATCAGTAATTATATCAGTTGCGGACAACGGAATTGGAATAACCCCTGATTATTTAATAAAATTATTTGATACTGCTGAACTTCATTCAACCATGGATAAGGCGGAAGAGAAAGGAACAACTTTAGGCTTGATTTTATGTAAAGAATTTGTAGAAAAACATGGCGGGAAAATATGGGCAGAGAGACCCAATATAAATGGAAAGGGTATCGAATTTAAATTTACTATACCGGTAATTTCCCTGCAGGATGAGGAGAGGTGAATTTGATTTAAAAATTAAGCTACAGGGACCGGAAAATAAATCCGGATTTTCTTTCTACTTTTAGAGATCAAATTGAATACCCGTGGTTCAGAGCAATGATGAACGCTTTATGACCGCAGCCCTTGCTGAAGCGGCAAAAGCCTTTGACAAACAGGAGGTTCCGGTTGGTGCCGTAATAGTGTACAATGAGATGATTATTGCCCGTGCCCATAATCTTACAGAAACTTTGAAGGATCCTACAGCCCACGCAGAGATGCAGGCAATCACCTCAGCAACAAACTGGCTGGGTGGAAAATATCTCACTGATTGTACTATATATATTACTCTTGAGCCTTGCGGAATGTGTGCCGGAGCTATCGGCTGGAGTCAGGCATCAAAGCTTGTATTTGGCGCCGCAGATGAAAACAAAGGATACAGAAAAATCTCGGATTTATTGCTTCATCCTAAAACTACAGTTGATTCAGGAGTAATGGAAAAAGAATGCCGTGAAATCTTGTTGAAATTCTTTAAATCAAAACGATGAGATCTTGCCCTATCAAGTGGTTTAAAGAGTTCTTTTTGATCCTTAGTGATAACCTTTGTGTACCTTTGTGGTAAAACCGACTTTAAATAAACCTGTAAAAAATGACATTCGATAACAGTAAAACAGTTATTAGCCTGAGAATCAGATTATTCTTTGCAATAGTTGTATTAATTGCATTTATCATAATGGCCTATTTTGCAAAGATTATCAGGTTTCCCTTGCTTGGTATGAGCGATACCATCTGGATACTTATACTTGTCGGTATTAATCTTGCAGTAGCATTCATGCCAATGTTCCTTAACTATCAGTATATTTTCTATTCCGACGATGGAGAAAAGATAGTTATAAGGTATTTTACTGCCGGAATTGTAGGAGGAAGGAAAAATTCGGTTGAGATTGATAAAAGATCATTTGCAGGTTATAAGGTAGAATCAAAATTTTTTGGCCTTATACACAGCATCACATTTTATCAGCGGTTTCAGGAAGGTCCTGCCAAATATCCACCTGTATACATCAGCGCTCTTTCAAAAGAGGAGAGAGCAAAAATTATCCGCTCCTTAAATTTATATGCCCCTCCAGCGTGAAGGTTATCATCTGATAACATGAGTTTTATCATTTTTAATGTTTTTTAACAATCTGAAATTTGACACACCGATTTTTTATCCTGATCATAACTTAAAACTTAAAATAATGAACGTAGATAAAATCATGAACAGCCTCGAAAAGAAACATCCGGGAGAGGTTGAGTATTTACAGGCGGTAAGAGAAGTTCTCGAATCGATTGAAGAGGTTTATAACGAAAATCCTCAGTTCGAGTCAGCGAATATCATTGAGCGGATCATTGAACCTGACCGTGTTCTTACTTTTAAGGTTCCATGGGTTGATGATGAAGGGAACGTTAAAGTAAACCTTGGTTACCGTATCCAATTCAATAATGCAATTGGTCCTTACAAAGGCGGGCTTCGTTTCCACCCCAGTGTAAATCTTTCAATTCTTAAGTTCCTTGGATTTGAGCAAATCTTCAAGAATGCACTTACGACGCTTCCAATGGGTGGTGGCAAAGGTGGCTCTGATTTCGATCCGAAAGGGAAATCAAATGCAGAGGTAATGCGCTTCTGCCAGGCGTTTATGCTTGAATTGTGGAAATACATCGGCCCGGAGACTGATGTCCCTGCAGGCGATATAGGTGTAGGTGGACGGGAGATTGGTTTCTTATATGGCATGTACAAGAGGCTTGCCGGTGATCATACCGGTGTTCTGACAGGAAAAGGCAGCAACTGGGGAGGATCACTGGTCCGCCCCGAAGCGACAGGATTTGGATGTGTCTATTTTGCCAAAGAGATGCTTGCGACCCGCGGAGAATCATTTCAGGGTAAAAGAGTAGCAATCAGTGGTTTCGGTAATGTTGCATGGGGAGCAGCCCTGAAGGCAACCGAACTGGGAGGAAAAGTTGTCACTATCTCAGGACCAGATGGTTATGTTTATGATCCTGATGGGATTTCGGGCAAGAAAATTGAATACATGCTTGAACTCCGTGCATCCAATGAAGACATTGTTAAACCATATTCATATGCTTTTGAAGGCGTGGAATTCCATGCAAGCAAACGTCCATGGGAAGTTAAGGTTGATATTGCCCTGCCTTGTGCAACACAGAATGAGCTTAATGCAGAAGATGCTCAGAAGCTGATTAACAATGGCTGCATATGTATATGTGAAGGTGCAAATATGCCAAGTACCCCTGAAGCAATTGAGCTAATCCACAAAAACGGAATACTGTTTGCCCCTGGTAAAGCATCAAATGCAGGCGGAGTTGCAACTTCCGGGCTGGAGATGACACAGAACTCAATGAAACTCCGTTGGAACCGGAAAGAGGTTGATGACAGACTACATGAGATAATGTGCAATATTCACAGCCAGTGTGTCAAGTATGGCAAAAGAGAAGACGGATATGTTGATTATGTGAAGGGAGCAAATATTGCAGGATTCCTAAAGGTGGCAAATTCAATGCTTGATATGGGTGTGATATAGGCGCTGGGTGCTAGTTGCTTGGTGCTGGTTCCTTGGTAAAGATCAACCAGCAACCAGCAACCAGCAACATTCTTTTATTTGAAGATTTTTATAATAAGAAAGAGCTGGTTTCCTGGCTCTTTTTTTATATATTTACTTGTCTCTATTTCTTGTGCTATGTCCGAAGTATCACTCAAGCATAAAATTGCTTTAGGACTTATTCCGCGTATTGGTGATATCAATGCGCGGAGACTGGTTTCCCATTTCGGAAGTGTTGAAGCCATTTTTCATGAACCATACAGAACTCTTATTAAAATACCAGGAATCGGATCAGGGATTGCAAAATATATAAGTGACAGGTCCTATCTCACAACTGCTGAGAAGGAGGTTGAGTATATCACTAATAATAACATCAGAACATATTTTTATCTTGATAATGATTATCCTTACAGGCTCAGACAATGTGATGATTCTCCTGTGGTTTTCTTTTTTAAGGGTAATTGCGATCTGAATGCTAAAAAGATATTAAGTGTAGTTGGTACACGTAATGCCACTAGCCGCGGAAAAGATTTGTGTGAAAAAATTATAGGCGGTCTTGCAAATGGTCACCCTGATCTCATAATTGTAAGCGGACTTGCTTACGGAATTGACATTGCTTCTCACAAAGCAGCGCTTTCAAATAACCTCCAGACAATCGGAGTTCTCGGACATGGCTTTAAAACAACTTACCCCTCAATGCATACCTCAATTGCCAGAGTGATGGCAGATCAGGGAGGGCTTCTGTCGGACTTCGTTTCAGATGCACTGCCCGAGCGAAATAACTTCCTTAAAAGAAACCGGATTATTGCCGGTCTTTCTGATGCTACACTGGTTGTGGAATCAGGAATAAAAGGTGGCGCTTTGATTACAGCAGACATCGCCTCTTCATATAACCGCGATGTCTTTGCAGTACCGGGAAGGCCTGATGATCAATGGTCAGCCGGATGTAACAATCTTATCAGGAGCAATAAAGCTGCACTTACTGAATGCTCCGATGACATAGAATATTTTCTTAACTGGAAACGGGAGAAATCAAAACCTCCTGTCCAGACAACATTATTTTCTGACCTTAATGATAATGAAAAACTGATTTATGAGTTAATAATGAAGGAGGGGGAACTGACTATCGACACTATATGCAGAACACTTGAAATTCCAGTTTATAAGTTATCATCTCTGCTGCTGCAAATGGAGTTTAAGGGATTGGTAAAGTGCTTACCCGGAAATGTGTACCAAAGCTCATAAAACCGGAAGTCCGAAGTCGGAAGTCGGAAGCCGGAAGAAATTATGAATTAGAAATTACGAATCGCAATAATACTTCGATCCTCTGTCTCTTTACTTCCGTCTTCGGTCTCAGCTCCCGAACTTAATAATTTTCAGAAAACAGCGTAATATTTGTCATAGTTTATATATTTTTAACTTGCCAATTGACCATTAAATTAATAATATTCAATTATGGATCCAAGAGTACAACAATTCATGGCAATGATTAAGGCCCGGAATCCTGGGGAAAATGAGTTTCATCAAGCCGTTCAGGAGGTTGCAGAATCACTGATTCCCTTTATTGAAGAGAATCCGAAATATAAACATGCTAAGATCCTTGAAAGAATGGCGGAACCTGAGAGGACAATTATTTTCAGGGTCCCATGGCTGGATGATAAAGGTGATGTTCAGATCAACCGTGGCTACAGGATAGAGATGAACAGTGCGATAGGCCCTTATAAAGGCGGTCTCAGGCTGCATCCTACGGTTAATCTTGGTATTCTGAAATTCTTAGCTTTTGAACAGGTTTTCAAGAACAGCTTAACTACCCTGCCGATGGGAGGCGGAAAGGGAGGATCTGATTTTGATCCAAAGGGAAAATCAGATAATGAAGTTATGAGATTCTGTCAGAGCTTTATGTCTGAACTATTCCGTCATATTGGTGCCGATACAGATGTACCTGCGGGTGATATAGGAGTTGGCGGACGTGAAATAGGTTATCTTTTTGGTCAGTATAAGAGACTTAAAAATGA
>Ga0208980_10001254_pt1 | contig 15253 bp, 13 predicted proteins | sample WetSurMetagenome_3_FD_187993 | JGI IMG/M metagenome (GOLD analysis project Ga0208980, IMG submission 187993) | Wetland microbial communities from Twitchell Island in the Sacramento Delta, sample from surface sediment Aug2011 Site A1 Bulk (version 2) | ecosystem: Environmental > Aquatic > Marine... | reverse complement strand
CCTTCCTGCCGTTTCGCATGAGCGCGGCGATCCTGTCGCTCGTCGCACTGGACTTCCTCGGCCTGGGCGTGCCGCCCTCGGTGCCGTCGCTCGGCGACCTCGTGAAGCAGGGCAAGGCCAACCTCGACGCGTGGTGGATCATCTTCCCGACCTTCACCGTGCTGGTGCTGACCCTGCTGCTGCTGACCTTCATCGGCGACGCGCTGCGCGACGCCTTCGACACGCGCAAGTCATGAGCAATCCCGCAACCCCCCTGCTCGCGGTCGATCACCTGTGCGTGAGCTTCGGCGCCGCCCGTGTCGTCGACGACGTGTCGTTCACGATTGCGCCGGGTGAGAAATTCGCCCTCGTCGGCGAATCGGGTTCCGGCAAGTCGATCAGCGCCCTTTCGGTGTTGCGGCTCGTCGATGCAGCAACGACGAGCGGCTCGATCCGCTTCGCTGGCGTGGACCTGCTCGCCAGGAGCGAGCGCGAGATGCGCGGCATCCGCGGCGCGAGCATCAGCATGATCTTCCAGGAGCCGATGACGGCGCTGAACCCCTTGTACACCGTCGGCAACCAGATCGCCGAGGTGCTCGAACTGCACGAGGGACTGTCCAAGATCGCGGCGCGCACGCGGGCGATCGAGTTGCTTTCGCGCACCGGCATCCCCGAGCCGGAACGGCGCGTCGACCATCTGCCGCACCAGATGTCGGGGGGCCAGCGCCAGCGTGCATTGATCGCGATGGCCCTCGCCTGCCGGCCCAAGCTGCTGATCGCCGACGAACCGACGACGGCGCTCGACGTGACGATCCAGGTGCAGATCCTCGCGCTGCTCGACGAGCTGCAGCGCGAGATGGGCATGGCGCTTCTGTTCATCACGCACGACATGAACCTGGTGCGCCGCTTCACGCACCGCGTCGGCGTGATGGAGCGTGGCCGGCTCGTCGAAGTCGGCCGCACCGACGAGGTGTTCGCCGAGCCGCAGCACCCCTACACCCGCAAGCTGCTCGCCAGCCGACCGCAACGCGCGGTGCAACCTGTGGCGCAGGATGCGCCCGTGCTCGTGTCGGGACAGGACATCGGGGTCGAATTCAGGGCCGCCACGGGATGGTTCGACAAGCGCAGCTTCACTGCCGTGCGGGACGCCACGCTCGAACTCAGGCGCGGCGAGACGCTCGGCATCGTCGGCGAATCGGGTTCGGGCAAGACGACACTCGGCATGGCACTGCTGGCGCTGCAACCCATCGCCAAGGGTCGCATCGAGATGGGGACGACGCGGATCGACGACGCCGACCGCAAGGCCTTGCGCGCGATGAGGAAGCGAATGCAGGTCGTGTTCCAGGATCCGTTCGCCTCGCTCAGCCCGCGCATGACGGTCGGCCAGATCGTCGACGAGGGGCTCGCGCTGCACATGCCTGAACTCACGAAGGCGCAGCGCGAACAGCGCGTCCTGGCGATGCTGGCCGAGGTCGGGCTGAGCGAGGCGCAGGGCCTGGGCAACGTGCTCGAGCGCTATCCGCATGAGTTCAGCGGCGGCCAACGACAGCGCATCGCCATCGCGCGCGCCGTCGTGCTGCGACCCGAAGTGCTGGTGCTCGACGAGCCGACTTCGGCGCTCGACGTCTCGGTGCAGCAGCAGGTGCTGGCGCTGCTGGCGCAGTTGCAGCAACGCTATGGCATGAGCTACCTCTTCATCAGCCACGACCTCGCCGTGGTTCGTGCGATGTCGCACCGCGTGCTGGTGATGAAGGACGGCGAAATCGTCGAGCGGGGCGAGGCACTGCGCCTTTTCGAGGCGCCCACGCATCCGTATACACGCGCGCTGCTCGCGGCGGCGCATCTGGCCTGACGCGCGCGAACGGCAAGGCCGAACGCGTTCCCGCTACGATCGACTGGCGGCTTGCTCAGCGGTCCGGACGACCCCGCCTGCTTGAACGGGCGCTGCGTCGCTGGCAGCGCCTTGCGACCGGCAGCCCAAGAGTGTCGAAGCGCCTGTGGTCATCGCCATGCCGTCATGCACCCGCGCAGCCTGGCGTCGCGCCGGCGCCTTCGGCAGCAGCCGGCCCCGCCCGCTAGAATGCAGCGCCCGCGTGCCTTGAGCGCGCCGGAGGATTCTTCAAGAACCGTTGGACCGCAACGGATTTCCATAATGTGAGCACTTGCTCACATTATTTTCGGACAGCGAAGTCCCGAAGTCGGTAGCCAAAGTCTCGCCATGTCCCTTCCTCGCAGCTTCGACGTCATCGTGGTCGGCGGCGGTCACGCCGGGACCGAGGCGGCGCTCGCTGCTGCCCGCATGGGGTGCACGACGCTGCTGCTGACGCACAACGTCGAAACGCTCGGCCAGATGAGTTGCAACCCGTCGATCGGCGGGATCGGCAAGGGCCATCTGGTCAAGGAGGTGGATGCGCTCGGCGGAGCGATGGCCGAGGCGACCGACGAAGCCGGGATCCAGTTTCGCATCCTCAACGGCTCCAAGGGGCCGGCCGTCCGGGCGACACGCGCCCAGGCAGACCGGATCCTGTACAAGGCCGCGATCCGCCGCCGCCTCGAGAATCAGCCTCGCCTGTGGCTGTTCCAGCAGGCCGTCGACGACCTCGTCGTCCTCGGGGGCCGTGTGATCGGGGCCGTCACGCAGACCGGGATCCGCTTCGACGCCCGCTCCATCGTGCTGACCGCGGGGACGTTTCTCGATGGGCGAATCCATGTCGGGCTGCGAAGCCACGCCGCCGGACGCGCCGGAGACCCGCCGGCGCTGTCGCTGTCGGCGCGCCTGAAGGAACTCAAACTTCCGCAGGGTCGGCTCAAGACCGGAACGCCACCCCGACTCGACGGCCGAAGCATCGCGTTCGATCGCCTCACCGAGCAGCCCGGCGACGTCGATCCGGTGCCGGTGTTCAGCTTTCTCGGCGACCCGGCGATGCATCCGAGGCAAGTGCCATGCTGGGTCACGCACACCAACGCGAAGACGCACGACATCATCCGCGCCGGGCTCGACCGCAGCCCGATGTTCACCGGGGTCATCGAAGGTATCGGGCCGCGTTACTGCCCGAGCATCGAGGACAAGGTGCATCGCTTCGCCGACAAGACTTCGCACCAGATCTTCCTCGAGCCTGAAGGCCTGACGACGAACGAGTTCTACCCCAACGGGATCTCGACCTCGCTGCCCTTCGACGTCCAGATCGAGGTGGTGCACTCCATGCACGGCCTGGAGCAGGCCCATATCGTGCGCCCCGGTTACGCGATCGAGTACGACTACTTCGACCCGCGTGCGCTGCGGCCGACGTTCGAGACCCGTGCCATCGAAGGCCTGTACTTCGCGGGGCAGATCAACGGCACGACCGGATACGAGGAAGCCGCTGCGCAGGGGCTTCACGCCGGCGTGAATGCGGCCCTGAGCGTTCAGGGGCGCGACGCATGGGTGCCGGGGCGAGATCAGGCGTATCTCGGCGTCCTCGTCGACGACCTGATCACCAAGGGCGTCACCGAGCCCTACCGCATGTTCACGAGCCGCGCTGAATACCGGTTGCAATTGCGCGAGGACAATGCCGACCTGCGCCTTACCGAAGCGGGCCGTGCGTTGGGGCTCGTCGACGATGTCCGCTGGTCCGCCTTCTGTCGCAAGCGGGACGCTGTTTCACGTGAAACACAGCGGCTCGGTTCAACCTGGGTCAGCCCGGCGTCGCTGCCGGCCGCCGATGCCGTTCGCCTGATCGGCAAGGCGCTGGACCACGAGTACAGCCTCGGCCAGCTCCTGCGCCGCCCCGGTGTCGGATTCGACGCCGTCACTGCAGCGGCGCGCATTGGCGGCGCAGACGCAGCCTCGTCCCGCGCTGCCCTTCACGCCGAGCTCGGCGCAAAGCTCGCCGATGCCGTGATCGAACAGGTCGAGATCAGCACCAAGTACGCCGGCTACATCGACAAGCAGAACGACGAGGTTGCACGAAGTGCGCACCTCGAGAACCTGCGTTTGCCCGAGGACCTGGACTACCACCAGGTCAGTGCGCTGTCGCACGAGGTTCGCCAGCGCCTGACGCAGGGCCGCCCCGAAACACTGGGACAGGCGTCGAGGATTTCAGGGATCACGCCGGCTGCCATTTCGCTGCTACTGATCCATCTCAAGAAGCGCAGTTTCAGGACGACCGCAGGGGCTTCGACGGATCGCCCGGATGCCCTCTGACCACGCCGCACTGGTCCAGGGTGCGGCGGCGCTCGGCTGCGCCCTGACCGACGACCAGGCGGCAAGATTGCTCGACTACCTGGCGCTGCTCGCGAAGTGGAATCGGGTCTACAACCTGACGGCGATTCGCGAGCCGTCGGCGATGCTGGCTCAGCATCTGCTGGACAGCATCGCCGTCGTCCCGCCCTTTCGCCGCTGGTCCGGCGGGCGTCCGCTGCGCGTGCTCGACGTCGGCAGTGGCGCAGGCTTGCCGGGCGTCGTGATCGCCACCTTGATGCCCGAGAACGACGTGACCTGTGTCGACGCGGTCGGCAAGAAGACGGCCTTCATCCGGCAGGCGGCGGGGCAACTCGGGCTGACGAACCTGCACGCTGTCCACTCGCGGATCGAATCCTTCGCCGGTCCCGCGTTCGACGTCGTCACCTCGCGCGCATTCGCCGCGCTGGCCGACTTCGTCGCGCTGACGAGAGGACATTGCGCCCCGGGTTCGATCTGGCTGGCGATGAAGGGCAAGCATCCGCACGACGAGATCGCCGGACTCCCTGGGCAGATCGAGGTGTTTCACGTGGAACAGCTTCGCGTCCCGGGCCTGGACGCCGAGCGGTGCCTGGTCTGGATGCGCGAGCGCGCATGACCCGAGCCGGAGGGGTCGCGCCGGTCGCTTGACGCAACTCGTCCGGCGCCGGGGAGGCATGTCGGCGCGGCGCCGCCGAACGCGGGTCGAGTGCTGGCCCTACACTTCACGGTCGGAGGGTGATCGATGTTCGGCATTTCTGACTACGGCGCATTCTGCGCAGCGGTGCTTCTGTTCCTTGCGCTGCCCGGTCCCGGGACCTTTGCGCTGCTCACGTCGACCGGCAAGGGTGGATTTCGGGCCGGAGCTGCGGCGACCCTCGGCGTGATCGCCGGAGATCAGGTGCTGCTCTGGCTTGCCGTCGCAGGCGTGGCGGCGTTGCTCGCCGCGAACCCGGCGCTGTTCCAGGCCGTGCAATTCGGGGGAGCCGCCTACCTGGGCTGGATCGGCCTCAAGCTCGTCTTTGCGAAGCAAGGCAGCGCTTCGCCAATTCGCATCGAGGCAGGGCACTACTTCCGGCAGGCGTTCCTCATCACCCTGCTGAACCCAAAGGCGATCGTGTTCTACATGGCGTTCTTCCCGCTCTTCATCGACCCAGCGACCCACCGCGGCAGCGCGACCTTCCTGGCCATGGCAGCGACGATCGCGGCCCTGACCGCAGCCTATTGCCTGACCTTGTGCGCCTTCGCCGAAGCGGTCGCGCGAAGGGTCAAGGCCAACCGTGGCCTTTCGCGCTGGCTGCAGAGGACCGCGGGGGTCTTCCTGGTGGGCTTCGGCATCCGTCTGGGCACGCACTGAGAGGGTGTTCCCGAAATGAATGGCACCCGCGTGATGCCCAGAATCTTCTGCATCGCCAACCAGAAGGGCGGCGTCGGCAAGACGACGACGACGGTGAACCTGGCGGCCGGCCTGGCGCGGATTGGACAGCGCGTGCTGTTGATCGATCTCGATCCGCAAGGTAATGCCACCATGGGTTCCGGAGTAGATAAGCGCTCACTTACATTGAGCGTCTACGATGTTCTGCTCGAGAGCGCCGACGTCGCCGAGGCGCGCGTCGCGAGCCCGCGCGGTGGCTACGACCTGCTGGGTGCCAACCGCGAGCTCGCCGGCGCCGAAGTCGAGCTCGTGAGCCTCGAACGCCGCGAGCGGCGCCTGAAGGAAGCGCTCGCCGCCGTCGCATCCGACTACGACTTCGTGCTGATCGACTGCCCGCCATCGCTCAGCCTGCTGACCTTGAACGGGCTGTGCGCGGCGCACGGCGTCGTCGTGCCGATGCAGTGCGAGTACTTCGCGCTCGAGGGGCTGTCCGATCTCGTCAACACCATCCGGCAGGTGCACGCGAACCTGAACCCCGAGCTGCAGATCGTCGGTCTGCTGCGCGTGATGTTCGATCCCCGCACGACGCTGCAGCAGCAGGTCAGCGAACAGCTCAAGGCGCACTTCGGCGACAAGGTCTTCAACACCGTCATTCCGCGCAACGTGCGGCTCGCCGAGGCGCCGAGCTACGGGCTGCCAGGTGTCGTGTTCGACCCTTCGTCCAAGGGCGCGCAGGCGTTCGTCGCCTTCGCCGCCGAAATGGTCGAGCGCATGCGGGCGATGTGAGGGCGCGTGGCAACTTCGAGGCTCCGCGTCGGGCCCGAAGGCTGCGCGCCAGCGAATGCGGTGCGGCATCCGCCGAACCTGGAATCTGCGAAGGAACTGTAGGCATGGTCACGAAGAAACCCCGGGGCCTCGGCCTCGGCCTCGAAGCGCTGCTCGGGCCGAAGGTCAAGGATGCCGCGGCCGGCGCCACCGGTGAAGGCCCGCCGACGAGCCTGAAGCTCGCGCAGCTGCAGCCGGGCAAGTACCAGCCGCGCACGCGAATGGACGAGGGGTCGCTCTACGAGTTGGCCGAGAGCATCAAGAGCCAAGGCGTCATGCAGCCCGTCCTGGTGCGGCCGTTGACGGGCGGACGCTACGAGGTCATCGCCGGCGAGCGTCGCGTCCGCGCCGCCTCGCTGGCCGGGCTCGCCGAGGTACCGGTGCTGGTCAAGGATGTTCCAGACGAGACCGCCGCCGTGATGGCACTGATCGAGAACATCCAGCGCGAAGACTTGAACCCCCTCGAAGAGGCGCAGGGTTTGCAGCGCTTGACGAAAGAGTTTGGGCTCACTCACGAAGATGCGGCGAAGGCCGTCGGTCGTTCCCGGAGTGCCGCCAGCAACCTGCTGCGGCTTCTAGGCCTGGCTGAACCCGTGCAACAGATGCTGCTGGCGGGCGACATCGACATGGGCCATGCGCGAGCCTTGCTGGCCCTCGACAAGGCACATCAGATTACGCAGGCGAGCGAGATCGCAGCCCGCAAGCTCAGCGTGCGCGAGGCGGAGAAGCTCGTTGCGCGGCTCGCCGTCAACGGCAGGCAGCAACCGCTGCTGCGGGTCCGACAGGGCAAGTCCCGCGACGTCGCTCGCCTGGAAGAGGAACTGTCGGATCTTCTCACCGCGCAGGTGGAGATCCGGATCCGCAAGCGGACCAAGCGCGGCGAGCAGGGCGACGTGACCATCGCGTTCGGATCGCTCGACGAACTCGAGGGGCTGATCGAGAAGCTGCGCGCCGCGCGTTGACGGCACAGGTCGGGATGATTCCGGCTGCGTCGTGCGTATACCCGGGGCCCATCCCTTCCGACACCTACCCAGGAGAACCTCTCATGCGATCCAGCCTCTTCGTCCGCGCCGCAGCCCTCGCCGCCGCACTGTGCCTCGGCACCGGTGTGGCAATGTCCCAGGATGCACCCGCCAAGGTCGCCGACGGCGTGCTCGTCGGCCCCAATGGCATGACGCTCTACACCTTCGATCGCGATGCCGCTGGCAGCGGCAAGAGTGTCTGCAACGGCCCCTGCGCAACCAACTGGCCGCCCTTGATGGTCACCGGAAGCGCCGCTGCGAGCGGCAACTGGAGCATCGTCACGCGTGACGATGGCCAGAAGCAATGGGCCTTCAAGGGCCAGCCGGTCTACTACTGGGCGAAGGACACCAAGCCCGGCGAACGCACCGGGGACGGCGTCAACGGCGCCTGGCACATCGTCAAGCCCTGACCTTCGTCGGCCCGCGCGCCATCGCGCGCGGGCCGCCGGATTGCGTGCGGCGCGGGCTCACGGAGCGAAGATCTTGCCCGGGTTCATGATGTTGTTCGGGTCGAGCGCACGCTTGACGCTGCGCATCAGGTCCACGGCACCTGCTCCAGCCTCGTCGAGCAGGAAACCCTGCTTGTGCAGACCGACGCCGTGTTCGCCGCTGCACGTTCCCTCCATCGCAATCGCGCGCCGCACGACGGCCCCGTTGAGACGCTCGGCCGTCTCGCGTTCGGCGGGATTCGTCGGGTCGATCAGGTACGAGATGTGGAAGTTGCCGTCGCCCACGTGGCCCACGACGTAGTGCGCGAGCCCTGCGGCTTCGGCCTCGGCGAGTGCGAGCGTCACGCACTCCGTCAGGCGCGAGATGGGCACGCAGGTGTCCGTCGTCACGCAGCGGCAGCCCGGCTTCGTCTGCAGCGCGGCAAAGTAGGCGTGGTGACGCGCAGTCCATAGCCGGGTGCGCTCCTCGGGCGTCGTCGCCCACTCGAAGTCCTCGCCGCCGAACTCGCGTGCGATCGCCTGAACTGCAGCCGCCTGCTCCGCGACGCTTGCCGCGCTGCCGTGGAACTCCATCAGCAGCATCGGTTTCTCGCGCAGCGTCAGCCGGTCGTGCGCGTTAACCGCGCGCACGGCGTTGGCATCGAGGAATTCGCAGCGTGCGATCGGCACCCCCGACTGGATGACCTGGATCGTGGTGTCGACCGCCGACGCGACGTCGGCGAAGTGGCAGACGGCTGCCGAGACCGCTTCGGGCAGGGGAACCAGCCTGAGCGTGATCTCCGTCATCACGCCGAGCGTTCCTTCGCTGCCGACCATCAGATGCGTCAGGTCGTAGCCGGCGGCCGACTTGCGCGCCCGCGTGCCGGTGTGGATGACTCCGCCGGAGGCGGTCACGACGGTCAGGCCGAGCACGTTCTCGCGCATCGTTCCGTAGCGCACTGCATTCGTGCCGCTGGCGCGCGTCGCGCTCATGCCGCCGAGCGTCGCATCGGCACCCGGATCGACCGGAAAGAACAGCCCCTGATGACGAATCTCGTCGTTGAGCTGCATGCGCGTCACGCCCGCCTGCACCGTCACGGTCAGGTCCTCGGGGTGCAACGACAGGATCGCGTTCATTCGGCCGAGGTCGATGCTCACACCGCCCTGGACCGCAAGCAGGTGCCCTTCGAGAGAGGAACCGGCACCGAACGGTATCACCGGCACGGCATGCCGGTTCGCCAGCGCGACGACGAAGGCGACGTCGGCGGTCGACTCGGCGAACACGACGGCCTCGGGCGGCGGCGCATCGAGCGGCGATTCGTCGCGGCCGTGCTGCTCGCGCACGCCGAGCGCCGTCGAGAAGCGCGCGCCGAAGCGCTCCTTCAGGGCAGATCGCATCGCCTCGGGGAGGGGCCGCGATGCCAGGGCCGCGAGCGCTTCGCCCGGTCTGATTGCGTTCATCGACGCATCCTCGGTTCGTCGCACGCGCCCTGATCCTCCCGCCTCGTCAAATCGCGTCTGCCCGGTCGGCATCGCGATCCACGAGGCCGCTGGCGCGGCGGATGATTTGCCGTCAGTAGCCCACGCTGGCGTCGGCCACGTCGACCCGGATGAATGCCTTGCCGAGCGCGCCCGCCGCGGCGGCGGCGAAGCTGGCAGCCCATGACGGGTCGGCGAAGCCCTGGGGGTCGGCCGCCTGCGCAATGGCGAGCAATTTGTCGGCGAACAGCACCTTGCCGCTGGCGCGCGCCGGCACACATTCCAGGCGCACGAATTCCTGGTCGAGCCAGGCGCGAGCAGCCTCGTGCGACATCGCTTCGGTGGCGTGCAGCGTGACTTCTTCGCCCTCCGCGAACCGGACGATCACTTCGTTGCGCATGGGTTCTCCATCGTTTCCATTGCAGGGCCAGACATTATGGTCGCCGCAGGCAAGGCGGTCGGCCGTGTCCGATGTCGATGCGGGAAACGTCGGCATCAGCATGCACAATCCCGCCACGATGGGACAAAGACTCACACAGATCGCCACCCGGACCGGCGACGATGGAACGACCGGCCTCGGCGACGGCACCCGCGTGCCCAAGGACCATCTGCGCGTGCACGCGATGGGGGATGTCGACGAGCTGAACTCGACGCTCGGCGTGTTGCTCGCGGAGCCGTTGCCCGACGACGTGCGCGAACTGCTCGTCGTGATCCAGCACGAACTTTTCAACCTCGGCGGCGAGCTGTCGATCCCCGGCTTCGAGCTGCTGAAGGGCGATGCCGTGGCACGACTCGACGAGGCGCTCGCGCATTACAACGCGACGCTGCCGCGCCTGAAGGAATTCATCCTGCCTGCCGGAACGCGCAGCGCGGCGATCGCCCATGTGGGCCGCACGGTCGCCCGACGCGCCGAGCGTGCCGTCGTGGCGCTGGGCGCGACCGTCACGGTGCGAGACGCCCCGCGCCAGTACCTCAACCGCCTCTCCGACCTGCTGTTCGTTCTGGCACGCGTGCTGAACCGCGCGAACCTCGACGGGTTGGGCGGCGACGACGTCTATTGGCGCAGCGAGAAGCTGGCGCGCGAAGGCGGATAGCCGGCAGTACCTCTGCCGCCACCGGCCTGTCGGTGGCGCAGCGCCCCCGGTCAACCGCGCCGGGCCTTCACCGCCGCGCTCAATGCGTCGAGCAACGCCAGCGAGTCGTCCCAGCCGAGGCAGGCGTCGGTGATGCTCTGTCCGTAGACCAGCTTGGCGGGGTCGTCCTTGCCCGCGCTGAATTTCTGCGCGCCGGGCTGCAGATGGCTCTCGATCATCACGCCGAAGATATGGCGGCTTCCCGCGGCGATCTGCGCAGCGACGTCGCGCGCGACGTCGCGCTGGCGTTCGTACTGCTTGTTGCTGTTGGCATGCGAGCAGTCGACCATCAGCGTGGCAGGCAGCTTGGCCGCCTCCAGGTCCCGGCACGCCGCATCGACATGCGCCGCGTCGTAGTTCGGCGCCTTGCCGCCGCGCAGGATCACGTGGCAGTCCTTGTTGCCGCGGGTCTCGACGATCGCGACCTGACCGTTCTTGTGCACCGAAAGGAAGTGATGCGGCCGTGCCGCAGCCTGGATCGCATCGGTCGCAATGCGGATATTGCCGTCCGTCCCGTTCTTGAAGCCGATCGGCGCCGAGAGCCCCGACGCGAGTTCGCGATGCACCTGGCTTTCGGTCGTGCGCGCACCGATCGCGCCCCAGGCGATCAGATCGCCGATGTATTGCGGCGAGATCACGTCGAGGAACTCGCTGCCCGCGGGCATGCCCAGGCGATTGATTTCGAGCAGCAACTGGCGCGCGATGCGCAGGCCTTCGTCGATGCGGTAGCTCTCGTCGAGATACGGGTCGTTGATCAGGCCCTTCCAGCCGACCGTCGTGCGCGGCTTTTCGAAGTAGACGCGCATCACGATTTCGAGCGTGTCGGCATGCTTGTCGCGCTGTGCCTTCAATCGCCGCGCATAGTCGAGCGCCGCGGCCGGGTCGTGGATCGAGCAGGGACCCATGATCACGAGCAGGCGGTCGTCCTTGCGCTGCATGATGTGGCGAATCGCCGCCCGCGTGTGGCCGATCAGTTTCTCGGCCGGGGTACCGGCGATCGGGAAGAATCGGATCAGGTGCTCCGGCGGCGGCAGCGGCGTGACGTCCTCGATCCTCTGGTCGTCGGTCTGGCTGGTGCGCTCGCTGATCGCGTACCAGCCTTCGGACCTGCTGGCGGACTTGCTCGTCATGACGGCTGTTCCTCAAATCGGGTTTCGTTCAACGCCCACAAAAAAACCGCCGGGTGATTTGCCCGGCGGTTCGTCTGGAGTTCGTTGCGCTGCGTCGTTGCCTATGCGCCTGCCTCTCCAACCGCCGGGCGGTGCGAGAACCAGAAGCTCGCAAAGTGGAAGGGCTGCAAATGCATGGCGGTGAATGTAGCACGCCGGACGTTCACGCCGTTGCCGTCCGGGCCCTCGCAAGCATGCGCGGGCCGCTCCACGGCGGTCGGCCGTCCGCAGGGACGCCCGCCTTTACGCCGTTCCGCCCACCGTCATGCGGTCGATGCGCAGCGTCGGCTGGCCCACGCCAACGGGCACGCTCTGGCCGTCCTTGCCGCAGACGCCGACGCCCGTGTCGAGCCGCATGTCGTTGCCGATCATCGAAACATGGGTCAACGCATCGGGCCCGTTGCCGATGATCGTGGCGCCCTTCACCGGGTACTGGATGCGCCCGTTCTCGACCCAGAACGCCTCGCTCGCCGAGAACACGAACTTGCCGCTCGTGATGTCGACCTGGCCGCCGCCGAAATTGGTCGCGTAAAGACCGCGCCCGAGGCTGGCGATGATCTCTTCCTTCGACTTGTCGCCACCGAGCATGTACGTGTTCGTCATGCGCGGCAGCGGCAGCGCGGCGTAGCTCTCGCGCCGCCCGTTGCCCGTCGTCGGCACGCCCATCAGGCGCGCGTTCAACGAGTCCTGCAGGTAGCCCTTCAGGACGCCGTCCTCGATCAGGACGTTGCGCTGCGTGAGGTTGCCCTCGTCGTCGATGTTGAGCGAACCGCGCCGATCCGGGAGCGTGCCGTCGTCGAGCACCGTCACGCCCCTGGCAGCGACGCGCTGTCCGATGCGACCGGCGAATGCGCTGGACCCCTTGCGATTGAAATCGCCCTCGAGCCCGTGGCCGATCGCTTCATGAAGCAGCACGCCGGGCCAGCCGGGGCCGAGCACGACGCTCATCTGGCCAGCCTCCAGCGGACGGGATTCCAGGTTCGTCAGCGCGGCATTCACGGCGTCGTGCACGTAGCCTTCGATGACGCCGTCCTGGAAGTAGCCGAGGCCGAAGCGTCCGCCACCGCCGCCGTTGCCCGATTCGCGGCGCACTTCGCCATCGACCGTCTGCTCCGCGATAACCGTCACCGACAGACGGACCAGCGGGCGCACGTCGGCCGCCAGCGTGCCGTCGGCGCGCGCGATGAGAACGACGTCGTACTCGCTCGCCAGCCCGGCCATCACCTGCTTGACGCGCGGATCCTTGGCGCGGGCGAGCTTCTCGACCTTCTCCAGCAGCGCGACCTTCTGCGTGCTGTCGAGCGTGGCGATCGGGTCCGTCGGTGCGTACAGCGTGCGCGCCCTCGCGACGCCGGCCCTTCCTCCGACCTTTACCTTGCGGCTTTGCCCCGCCGCAGCGATCGCGCGCACGGTGCGCGCCGCGTCCATCAGCGCAGCTTGCGAAATGTCGTCGGAATAGGCGAAGGCCGTCTTCTCGCCCGCCACGGCGCGCACACCGACGCCCTGGTCGATGCCGAAGCTGCCAGACTTGACGATGCCCTCTTCCAGCCCCCAGCCTTCGGAGCGCGTGTACTGGAAGTACAGATCGGCGTCGTCGATGCGGTGCGTGGCGATGACGTTCAGCACCTGCGACAGTGCCGCATCGGTCAGCCCGAACGGCTCCAGCAGCAGCGCGCGCGCGATGGCCAGGCGTTCGATCGTGGGTTCGCGAGAGATCATTGCACCGTCCTCGGAGATCGATCGGGCATTGTAGAAGTGCCATCCCCTGCGCGTGGCAGCAGGGGCTTGGCAAACGCCGCGGCCAGCGCATCGAACACCAGCTTCAGCCTCGGCGTACTCCGCAGCTCTCGGTGCGCTGTGAGCCACAGCGGCAGGCTGGGCAACTTCACGTCGAACAACACGCGCACGAGTTCGGGTGAACGCTCGGCCACCTGCGTCGGCCCGACGCCGATGCCAAGCCCGGCCAGGACAGCATGCCAGGCGACGATCTGGTTGTCGCAGCGAAATGCGAAGAACTCGCGCGATACGTCGTAGCCCGCGGCGCGAAAGCCGCGCAGCATCTGGTCGGAACGGTCGTAGCCGACCCAGTCATGTCGACCCAGCGTCTGGCGCCTGGGCGTACCGCGTTCGTCGACGTAGTCGCGCCGTGCATACAGGCCCAGCGGCACGTCCGCCAGCCTGCGCGCAACAATTGCGCCCTGCGTCGGTCGCACCATGCGCAGCGCGATGTCGGCCTCGCGTTCGAGGAGGTTCTCGAGCGTATTGCTCGCGGCGAGTTCGATCTGGATCTGCGGATGGTTCCGACGCAGCGCGCACAGCACGTCGGGCAGCAGGTAGGCGCTGACCATCTCGCTCGCCGTCAGGCGGACCGTGCCTTCGAGCGACAGGGCCCTTCCGGCCGCAATGAGCGACCACTCGCGCGCGCGCTCCTGCATGCGCTCGGCTGGAGTGCGCAGCGCCTCGCCCGCCTCCGTCAGCCGCAGTCCACGGCGCGTGCGTTCGAACAGCGCGCTGCCCGTCTGTGCCTCGAGCAATGTCATCTGCCGACTGAGCGTCGGCTGGCTGCTGTTCAGTTCCAGCGCCGCGCGGCTGAGCGACCCGCATCGCGCCACGGCCAGGAACACGCGCAGCAACCCCCAGTCGGGCTCGACCGGGGTCGATGGCAGACGGCTTCTGCTATTCATGGATGGATGATAGCTATGCAGCAATTCATCTTCTGTCGATGAGGCATCGCGCCAACAATGCCGTCGTCCAAGCAATCACGAGAGCAACCATGGCTTCCACGGTTCTGATCCTCGGCGGCGCCGGCCGCATCGGCCACGCTCTGGCACACGCCTTCGTCGATGCCGGCTGGCAGGTGCTTGCCCAGGCTCGCAGGCCGTTGCCGGCGACGCTCGCGGCGCGGCCGCGGCTGCACAGGGTGCAATGCGACGCGCTCGACGCGGCAGCGGTGAACGCTGCTGCCCAGGGCGCAGATGTCGTGATCCACGCCCTCAACCCGCCCTACACGGCGTGGGACAGGCTCGCGCTGCCGCTGCTCGACGCCGCCATCGCTGCAGCGCGCACCAGTCACGCGCTGTTGATGCTGCCCGGCAACGTCTACAACTTCGGTCGCGAGATGCCGACGCTCTTGACGCCCGCAACGCCCGAGCACGGCGACACCGCCAAGGCACGCATCCGCATCGAGGCCGAGGCGCGCATGGCAGCGGGCACTGACTTCGATAGCGTCGTCATACGCGCCGGCGACTTCTTCGGCGGCGTGCAACCCGGCTCCTGGTTCGACCTGGCGCTCGCCTCGAAGCTCGAAGCAGGCCGCTTCATCTACCCCGGGCCGACCGACATCGCGCATGCGTGGGCCTACCTGCCAGACCTGGCGCGGGCCTTCGTCGGCGTCGCTGAACAGCGCGTCCGGCTCGGTGGCCACCACCGCCTGCACTTCGCCGGGCATACCGCCAGCGGCGACGAGATGCGCAGCGCGCTCGAGGCAGCCGTCGGCCGGCCGCTTCGCAACGGCAGGTTGCCTTGGGGGCTGATGCATCTCGGGTCGCCGTTCGTACCGATGTGGCGCGAACTGGTCGCGATGCGCTACTTGTGGCAGCGCCCGCACCGGCTCGACGGTGCCGCGCTGCACGCGCTCGTCGGACC
>Ga0208980_10001253_pt1 | contig 15256 bp, 12 predicted proteins | sample WetSurMetagenome_3_FD_187993 | JGI IMG/M metagenome (GOLD analysis project Ga0208980, IMG submission 187993) | Wetland microbial communities from Twitchell Island in the Sacramento Delta, sample from surface sediment Aug2011 Site A1 Bulk (version 2) | ecosystem: Environmental > Aquatic > Marine... | reverse complement strand
ATTCTTCTTTCATGTACTCATCCCCCCGGCCCCCTTCTCTTGCAGGCAAAAGAAGGGGGAGTAAAGCATTTTGCCCCTCTTTGCGAAGCAGAGAGGGGTTGGGGTGAGTTCATGTAATTAAATATTTGATATTTAAACACATAAAATAATTTATTATTAAAAACCGATACTTATTATTCGTTTAAATAGGAGGTAACTTAAAATAATTATTAACCCGGAGTATTTTTAACTCATGTGGCTTGAAGTGCACAATTTCTTCCTGTTGTGCGTAGAAAGCTTCTGCTGTCTTCGGATCTACCCATTGACGGGTTCCGGCAGCCAATACTTTAATTTTTGTATTTACTTCAACTGATTCCTCATTAAAAAGGATATAAAAATGGTCATTGCCTTTAATTACATGACGGTATCTGATACTTTCTGAAGATGGAGCAAGGATAAGGTCAGGTGGTATTATTCTATCAATTGCTGAGATGAGCTCAGTTTTCCCGGTGTAGATAACTGCTCCTTTAAACAATGGTGCAAATCCGGAATTTTCGTTAATTATAAGGCGGCCTTTCCTGGCAAGCTTTTTCAATAACGGAAGTGCTTTTGATGGCAGGGAAGAGAGACTGTCCAGGATTATCATACTATAATTCATGTCTTTAATATGAACCCCTTTAGTATCAACTTTTGCATCATCCCAAAGATGTCTGATCTCCAGATAATTGAAATCACGCTGACCCTGCAAGCATATTTTTGCAGCCTTATCGGGTAACCATGTTGCCTCTCCGAGTATCGCGACTTCGCATACCTGTCTTGAATCGGTATTGATCCAGCTCAGACGGCGACAGGCATCGGCATATGGTTTATAACTGTTCCACCAGGATGCATTAGGTCCGACATCCGGTGGCCGCTCATCGAACCTTGGTCCGCGGATGGAATAATAGAATGCATGGGGGATCAGAAAATTCTGCCCACGAACAAAGCACCAGTTTGCCAGCCATTCCATTTCATCAAATGTCAGGTTATGGCCATAAGCGCCATATAGTTCATTTGAATTTCTGCGAAAGCCAAGATGAAGCATTGCACTTGAGGCACACTTCGCCATTGTTGAATGTTGCCCTGACAAAGCCTTTTCTCCGGGTTCAACATATCGCCATACCAGATCCTGACCAGGTATCTGGAAATATCTCTCAGCACCTATATCCATCGAACTGGCTGGATGTCCCATTAATGAGATGCCATGAGCCTTACACCAGCTTCCCAGACGTTTATAGTAGTTTTCTTCAAGACAGATATTAATTGCACTATTGTAATCTCTCAGGTGTTTCTTTGAATCGGGATTATCATTATACCAGAGATCAGCAAGAAACGGTGTAATGTCATATCCCAGAATTGTTTTTATCTGAGGCAGAAGTGCGGCATTACCGGGCACTACTCCGCGTGAACTGCTTCGACCAAGCGGAGATGGCTCATCGGTGAATATTCCAAGAATTGTTGTCCCAAAGTACTTTCCGAATTCTTTTGCATAACGGTCGTAGACAAGCTCCATAAAACTGGTAACAGCATCAGGATTCAGAATATCGCCAGCCGGAGGAGACTCTTCTTTCAGCTGACCCGCACCTTCCCCAATATAGTGAAGGCCTCTTATATTACCACCCGATGGCTGATCAACAATTGCAACACGTTGTCCTCCAGGACGGTCAATGATGGTAATCAGATGTTTGCCTTCGGGGAGTTGCAGATTTTCACCCTGTTTCAGATCTATTTTCGCCAGACCACGGGCTGCATGACCAGGATTACGTGCCACCACCTGGCCGCTTGATGAACCGGAGGGATACATCCCTTCGTCATAAAGGACCACATACATATTCCTGCGTGATGCTTCACCTATAGCCACATTCATTGCGTGGATCATTTCAGGTGATAACCATTTAACATTATCAGGCAGGCCTATACGTGGATGAATAACGAATCCGTAAACTCCGTGAGCTTCAAAATCGGCGATCTGTCTGACAATCTCTTTATCTTTCAGAGTATCGTTCCAGAACCAGAAAGGCATAAGTGAAAACTCCCTTGGAGGATTTAGGAACTCATTTCGAATATCCTGAGCTTCAAGAAGGTTTATAAAAGACAGACAGAAAATTGTAATAAGAAGTGTGTGCCTGACACTTAATCTCATAATTCAATCATTAACAATAGATATTAACGATTATAAAGATATTCATTCCTGCGAAAAAAAACGATTGGTTGATAACTAACCTTGAATACAACAGGTTATTTCCCGCTTAAGGGCTTTTCAGGAGTTTTCGGGAACCAAGGAATAAATGAACTGGTTTTTTCAATGTATTCTTTGTACTGAGGTTTCTGTTCTTTGAGGCTCTTTTCAAGTAGTGCAACACCCGAAACTTTTATAATTAATGCTGTCATAAGAACTGAGCCGATAACAGGAAAGTAGCTGGCTGAAGAGAGACAAATAAGTCCATATCCCCACCATACCGAGGCATCTCCAAAATAATTCGGATGACGGGTATAGCGCCAAAAACCTTTATCCAGTAATTTTCCCTTATTCGAAGGATCAGCTTTGAACCGTGCAAGCTGAGAATCGCCACCTGCTTCAAATATGAATCCGACCAGCCAGAACATAATACCTGCAAGATCAAGTATTCCCAGGGGCCTATCCTGACCGTAGTATTGTGCTCCAAGCAAAGGCAGGGAAATCAGCCACATAAGAACTCCCTGCAGCAGAAAGGTCTGAAAAAAACTAATCCACCAATATCTGGTTTCACCATATTTCTTACGGAACTCCCTGTAGCGGAAATCTTCACCTTTACCAATATTTCGCCAGGCAAGGTAGACTGACAAGCGAAGACCCCATATCGATGTTAATAACATGAGGATCATTTTTCTGGATTCATATCCTTCACTTTTCAGAAAGTAAAACCCTGCAGTGAGAACAAATCCGAAACCCCAGAAAAGATCGACAATACTTACATTTTTTACAATTACACTGACAACCCATAAGGTGGTCATTAATATCATTATTATCAGAAACCCCTGAAGATAGATATGAAAAAAGCTCATTAAAAGAAAGTTAATCTGTAAGTATAGCTACCGCAGCTGCACCTATACCTGTGTTTGCCCCGATAACCGGAGATATATTCTCTACCGAGACAGCTGTCTTACCGGTAAGGGCTTCCATTTTTTCGGAATACCAGGCAGCAGCTTCGTTATTATTAGCGTGCAGGACAATATAATTCCATATAGATTTTTCACGTGTGAGTCGGGAAATATATCCCATTACTTTTTCCATATTGGCTTTCTGATTAAAAGCTTTGTCAAAAACAATTGCTTTACCAGATTCATCAATTGAAACGATTGGATTAATATTCAGTAGTCTTGCAATTAATCCTTTAACTGCGGAGACTCTTCCTCCGCGAATGAGGTATTTAATATCACTTACACTTACGTAAATCCGTACATCTTTAACCCATTTCCGTGTCATATTTACGACCTGCTCATGAGAATATCCAGTTTCAATAGCTTGTGCTGCCCTTAGTACCAGAAGCCCAAGTGCACCTGACAGGTTTTTGGAATTGATTACAGAAATTGGCTTATTGAATTCTTTGCTTATTGATTCGGCAGCTTTCACACTGCTGTTGAACGTGCCGCTAAGCTTGTCACTCAGGTGAATAGCTATCACAGAATCGTAATGAGAAGCCAGGTGAGAATAGAGATTTGTAAAAGCCTTCTCATTAACCTGCGCAGACTTGGGATTATCGTTATGCTCTTTTAAAAGTGTATAAAACTGCTCAGGTTGTATAGTTATTTTGTCCAAGTAGTGATTATCTCCGAAATTAATATTTATCGGTAGCATATTTACCTGGTAGTTATCGATCAGATTCTTATCAAGATCACAGGTTGAATCTGTTACAAGCGCAATTTTCCATTTCCTGTTGTAGACAACATCACTTTGTCTGATCATATCATCAGCTTTCTGGAAGGCAAGAATTCCTGTTTTCCTCAGATTGTTAAACAGTTCGGCAGGAGTGTCTGTATGCACATGCAATCTTCTCATTCTGTCTGAACCTGCAATAACAATTGAATTTCCAAATTTTTCCAGGGTTGCAAGCAGCTCTTTATTATCTATTGTGCTATTCTTAATAAGTGCCTCAGTACAGAATCTGTAATCGGGTTTTTCAGGAATTGACTCTTCAATTTTCTGGAAAAGTCCTGTTTCAGCTCTGACCTGGATAAGTTCTTTCAGGTTTCGGTTTGCAATGAAATCAGTTATTCCTTCCACAAAGAATACAAATCCTCTTGCCCCGGCATCGACTACATTAGCTTTTGCCAGGACTGCCAGTTTTGACTTGGTTTCAATAAGCGATTTATTAAGCACGTTTAGGGAGCTTAAAAACATTTCGTTGAAATCAGTTATCCTGTGCCTGTTGTCGTAAATATAATTTGCCCAGTCTTTAATGACAGTAAGCATTGTTCCCTCAACAGGATTGGCTACTGCTTCATAAATATAACGTACAGAATTTTTAATACTTTCGGCAAACTGGTTTATAGTAATGGTTTTGAAATTGCCGGTTTCACAGCTCATTCCATACAGGAACTGAGCAAAGATAATACCTGAGTTTCCGCGGGCGTTAACAAGAGTTGTTTCTGCAATCCTGTCAGCGGTTATTTTATAGGATCTGTGCGGGTGAAGAGAATCAACCACTGCCCTTATTGTTGAGGCCAGGTTTGTCCCTGTGTCACCATCATTAACCGGGAACACATTTATTTTGTTAAGTTCAACCTGGTGTTCAATTACTTTCCTGGCACCGGCAATGAAAGTATAATACAATCTGCGGCCATCCATTTCATTTAGCGGTACCTGTTGGGCAACTAATGTCATATGTCGTTAGCTTACAAATGTTTTGCAAAAGTAATGATAAAATAATTCTTAATAACCAAAAAATCTTATTATTGCTAATAACAGCAATCATAACAAATTGTTCTAAATTAAGTAAAATCAGAAAACGAACATTGCAGAACATCAAAAACCATTAACCACAGGGTTGCATAAAGTCTTTTTAGATGTTACAGGGAGTTTTTGGGGAATATTAGAAATCTCTGATTATTAATCGTTAACAGTGTTACTAAGTGTTAACTCCGTGTGGTTTAAAAGAAGCACAAAGGAGGCTTTAAATTTATGGATTATTTGTTCTGGTATACTCTTACGTAGTCAACTTCATATTTGATTGGGAATTTTGATTTAGACGGATCTCCTCCGTTTCCTCCCAGCGCCAGATTAAGCAGGATATAATGAGGTTGAAGAAAAGGGTTGAAACCATCTGAGTTGACCGTCTGACTCAGTAAAACAGAGTTCAGAAGCTGGTCATCAAGAAAAAGGCTTATGGAATCCCTGTTCCAGTCCATTCTCCAGATATGAAATTTCTTTGTCCAGTCAGTATCATTTGCGGTAAAATCAACAAGAGGTTTTTTAAGGTCATCCCACTTTGCAACGTTTCGCTGGCTGGTACCCCATGCAAAGTTAGCAAGGACGGCAGGAACTCCTTTAATCCTGTAAAATTCCATGATATCGATTTCTCCGTTTGAAGGCCAGTCCCCTGATATACCAAGCGTCCATATTGCAGGCCATGAACCACAGGCAGTATCTATTCTGGCCCTGATCTCAAATCGTCCGAACTGAAATTGTCTCTTGCCCCTGGTCTGAATACTGGATGAGGTATATTCAGCAAATTCCCTGCTGGTTTTCCAGTTTGTGCTACCGGAAGCATAATTTGGATTCTTTATCTTTTCTTTTTTCCCTTCAATTAAAAGCACTCCATTTGCACAACTGGCATTTTCTGCCTGATACCATTGAAGTTCCTGATTTCGGACAAATCCTTTTTCATATATCCAGGTTGCACTATCGGGTTTCCCTTTATAATTGAATTCATCATTCCATACAAGTCTCATTCCACGGATTTTTCCTGGAGTTTTATAATCGGCGGAATACGCGTCTTTAGTTTGTGCAAAAATTGTTCCTGAAACAAATAATATAGCTGATATTGACAAAAGGTTTTTCAAAGTCATTCTACAATTTTTTAAATATTCCTGAATATCAGAAATTTAAAATGCCTATCATCAGTCCTATATATGGCTTATTATGATAAACCCAGATATTCTTATTGTGGTCCAGAAGGTTATCAAACCCGATAGTTAACCCTACTGACATTCTGTCGACAGTCACAAATCCTGCAATCCCTCTTTGAAATACTATACCATCATACTCAAGAATTTCGTTACCTTCCGTGACAGATGGATTTATCGGGGTTATCCCAATGCCTGCGAAAAGTCCGACATCAAACCCAAGCTGCCTGACAAAGGATGTTTCTTCTTTAAGTGGTGATCTATAAGGAATTAGTTTATAAAAATCTTTTCTTAAGCCACAATACATAGCTGCATTTACATTATAACTAAGCTGGTTAGGAACATTTTTACTGGAGGGTCGTAATTTTAATAACACAGTTGAAAGATCCACATCGACTGAATTTTTTACAAAACAACTTTTGTAGAAATGATCACCTGGTTTAATACTGCTGATTTTAGTCGTACGACATGAAGAAATATCGGGAGTTTCTTTCTTGCCTTCAGGTATAATCGGATAAACAACTATTGAATCTTCGATAACGTTTGTGTAAACCCTTACCGGATCTGCTCCCTCCCTTTTTAATGTATAAAATCCGGAACCGAAATCGTGCTTCGTTATCTTGTTAACAGTAACACATCCGTTTGACAAAATAAACGGCAATACCAGTAGCGAAAGAATTCTATATCTCATTTGTAACTTATACTATGAACTGAGCATATATAAATCCTAATAAAGATACAAAATGAAAACAAATAAAAAGACTCGATTCAATTTTATGAGTGAAATCTTAATCCTGATCTGTAGACTGAAATTGCTCTTTCGCGTGCAAAGGAATGATCTACAATTGGCCGGGGATATGAAGAATGGTTTAACTCCTCAATCCATTTCTTCACATATTTATTTTCAGGATCAAATCTTTTTAACTGGAGATACGGATTAAAAACCCTGAAATATGGAGCCGCGTCACAACCGGTTCCAGCAGCCCATTGCCAGTTGCCATTATTTGATGAGAGTTCATAATCAAGCAGTTTCTGCGCAAAATATGCCTCCCCCCAACGCCAGTCGATCAGTAGGTGTTTGCAGAGGAATCCCGAAGTTATCATTCTTACCCTGTTATGCATATATCCGGTATTATTTAGCTGTCTCATTCCGGCATCAACGATAGGATAACCTGTTTTACCTGTACACCATCTTTCAAATTCTTTTTCATCGTTTCTCCATTTGATATCATCATATTTTGATTTGAAATTCCGGGTTACAACATCAGGAAAATTGAAAAGGATCTGCATGAAAAATTCTCTCCAGATCAGTTCACTTAAGAAAACAGCATTCTCGTTTATTGCCAGCATCAATATCTTACGGATGCTTATAGTTCCAAAGCGGAGATGTGGACCAAGGTAACTCGTTTTATCAATCGATGGGATATCCCTGTATTTATCATAATCCTTAATTACTGAAAGATCAAATGCCTGTACTTTTATGGAACTTTTCCTGAAACCAAGTTCTTCAATGGAGGGGGAAATAAAACTGTACTTAAAAAATCCCGGGTTTTTACCTGATACAGCGAATGACTTCAGAGGCATATTCTCTGCAAGTTTTTGCAGCCATCTTGATTTGTAAGGAGTAAAGATTGTATACGGATCATTATCTGATTTCAGTATTTCCCTTTCCTCATAAACCACCTGATCTTTGAAACGCTGCAGTTTTATCTGCTTTTCCTGGAGCATAGCTTCAATTGCATTGTCTCTTTGAATTGCATATGGTTCGTAGTCTTTATTAATGTAAACTGAATTAATATCGTAGGATAATATTAATTCCCGCCATATTTTTTCAGGATCACCTTTCTTTATGAGAAGAGAGCTCCCGTATCTTTGAAGTTCTTTGTTGATGTCATAAAGTACGGAATAAATGAAACTGATCCTTGGGTCATCAGACTGAAGTTCATCTGTGATATCTGTGTCGAAAAAAAATACTGGCAGTACAGGTAAGCCAGCATTCAATGCTTTGTACAATGCGGTGTTATCATACAGCCGCAGATCTCTTCTGAACCAGAAAATGTTGATTTTCATTATGTTTATTTTTAATCCCTGCCCCACAAGTCTCCTTCACACTTACCGCAATCAGAATTTTATATCGGCAGTGTTATCTATTTTTTTGTCTGCAAGATTGCCGCAATTGATTGTCCTGAAATCAGAAACATTCTTCAGTATGAAATTAGGAATGCCGTCTCTATTGGGAGCCCTGACATTAATAAATGTTGCCCCCATTACATCTTCCAGAATGAAGGGAGGGCGAGAATCATTATTTTCCAGTTTAAGCTCAATATTTGTCATTTGAATATTTTTAGCATGACGGATAAAGAATCCATATGCAGGTATCTTTCCAAATTCCTGTGGATCGGGATATGCCTTTTCCTTTTCAGGCACTGTGAGTAAAGCCTGATCAGCAGGTGCCCCACCTTTTACAATGATAGTTATGTTATTCATTTTTATATCTTCAATATCATACCCTGGGATCCCGAGCAGGAGTGAAGCATAATCGGGATTTACACTATATGCGACAACGTTGCTTATGTTTATTCTTCTGAGCTTTCCCGCAGGAGTTCCTTCCGGACCTCTCATTCTGGCACCAAGCCTCAGGAAAAAGGGAGCGCCCATAACATCGCGCATTGTGATATTAGAAATGGAAATATCTTCCAGGATTCCGCCATCAACTGTTTCAAGGGCAAGACCACGACAGAATTCAAAAGTGCAGTTGGAAATAGTAATATTCCTGAATCCCCCGTTCGATTCTGTTCCGAATTTGATCCTTCCGGTTACCACACCTCTGTCAGGAACCTTCCCTGCATTTTCACGCATATATGTCCCGTCAAGAAAAGTCCCGATATCAAAACCAGTGACAGAACAATTTGTAATGGTAACATCTTCGGTAAAGCGGGCAGATCCCAGGGCAAAAGAACTTTTCAGAACAATTGCATCATCAAATGGGGAGTTAACGCTGCAATTTGACATATGTACATGCCTGCAGCAATCAATATCGAACCCATCGCGATTTGTGTCTATCTTAACATTATCAATGGTAAGGTTATCAACTCCTGTAGCCAGCAGACAAAAATGACCTCCTTTTAAAACAGTGAAGTCTTTCATTATTACATTCCTGCATAATTTAAGGGCGATTGCCTTGTTTCCCAGACCAGGGGTCTGCCTTCCCTCCCTTGTAAGACCATTGCCGATTATCCATCCGTTGCCGGTAATTGCGATGTTTTCAAGGTTTTCACCCCAGATAAGGCTGTTATGCCAGTGGCTGTGACCAAAATCCTGGTACATATTAAATGCATTAGGCTCCGGGGCATCAAATCCACCCTGTCCGTTTTCCGGAGGTTTTGCCGCAATAAGACAGGCTCCGTTGTCGAGGAAAAGAGTTATGTTGCTTCTGAGATGGATAGAAAAGCTCAGATAATTTCCGGCAGGAAAAATCACGGTTCCGCCTCCTGCAGCTGATGCAGCATCAATTGCCTTATTAATTGCATCGGTGTCGATAGTTGAACTGTCTCCTTTGGCCCCATATTGCCTGACGTTGAAATTTGCAGACAAATCTTTAAGTGGGTTCATCGGCTGACTCTGATCAGCAATCCCGGGCTGAATATCCTTACCTAAGGTCTTATCAGCTCCCTGGCTAAATCCAGTTGAAATTGCGAATAAAAATACCAGGAAAAAGATGGAGGACTGCATAGAATTTTCTGGTTTAAGGATTAAGGGTGAATTAGGGATCCAAGTTAGAAAAAGATCGGAGATAAATCTAACTCTTAATTACCGGTTTCAATTACTGTCTCTCTTTACTGAACTTGAGCCAGAGATAGACAGAGGAAAGGATATACGAAACATTCAAAGATATGCATACTCCTGTCAGATCATATTTTTTTATAAGCAGTGGTAAAAGTATTACAGTTGCTACAAGTCCTATAAGGGATTTGTTTCTTACAATGTTCAGTTTCCCCGTCCCTGCAAAATAGTTACCATAAAGGTTGGATACCGCTATCGCAACTATCCCCGGAATGAGCAGGATGATTAATTTCTTAACTTCCCCGAATTCATTCCCGAAAATAAACTGATATATGGATCGTGGAATAATAATGGAAAGACACAGTACCAGGAGGCTTATCAACAGACTTTGCCTGGCAAAGGCAGTTGTTTCCTTCCGGCTTTTAAGATGATCATCAGAATTGATAACATTTGAAAAATGAACAGCTGACATGCTTCGGCTGATTATCCACACAGCTTCAGAGACAGATATAGCTATTGAAAATACTCCGAGTTCAGCAAGCCCCAGCAACTTTGCTATAAAATAGTAAGAGAGACGGTAATTAAGAAACTGAATGAGGTAATTAAATTCATTACTGACTCCGTAATTAATAATGCTTTTGATCCCTTCGAACTTTATCTCCCTTAATCTGAAACTCTTAAAAATAATTAATCCCACAACGCCAACCAGCAGTGTAAACCCTGTTCCGGCGTAAAAGGCCTGGAAATAAGTATTAAGAGCATTTTTATTAAATATAAAATATAAGATAAACAGAAAGATCAGTGTACAAACTGGGCTCAGGATGGTAATAAGATTATAATTCTTTATATTATTTCTTCCAAGCCAGAAAGAGGAAATAGCAGTAGTCAGTGATATAAGAAGAGATATCACAAATAATGGCAGGAAATATTTGAATCCGAACAGAGCTGAAAAAACAAATGCTCCTGAAACAGAAATTAAGATTGCTCCGGAGAGTGATACCAACAATAAAAAATCGCGCTGAAGTCTGGGAGTGTGATAGGCAACAGTACTTCCACAAAAAACATTGCTGAATATTGTTATAATTGAAACATTTGCCAGTACCAGGGCAATTTCCCCTCTTCCCTCAGAGCCCCATATCCGGGTGGAAAATACTACCAGGACGAAGTTGGCAAGAAGGATTATGAATTTTGCACCAATTGTGAATGTGAAATTCTTTGAAAGCATCTCATTGTAAAGATATAAACTTAATAAACTGAGGCTTGATTTTCTCCCAGTTATAATAGTTTTCAGCCATATTCCGCGCATTTATACAATGCTGATAGTATAGATTTTCATCATTTAAATAACCCAGAATGATTTTTACTATTGCCTCATAATTAAACGGATTTACCAAAAATCCGAATTTTTCAATTTCAACTTCTTTACGGATTGCTTTTGTATCGGAAAAAATTACAGGTCTTCCAAGCGCAGCATAATAGAATAGCTTTATTGAAAGACAATGCTGATTTTCAAAATCATTGTATCTCAGGTCAAGAAAAATATCGGTCTCTTTGATAAGCTCAATGAATTTTTCAAAAGATTGTTTGTCAAATAGCTCGACGGAGACATTTTGATCTAACCTGTTTAAAAGATGCCTGCATTCCGTTTTATCATCCTCACTTTCATACCAACCGATAATTTTTATTTCTAATTTAATATCTTTTTGAAGCTCAATGAGTTTTTGAATGACATCAATAAAATTTCCATAACCTTTTTCAAGACTTATTTTTCCAGAGAAGCATAGTCTGAGTTTGCCCTTCACTAAATTAGGTTCAATAGCAGGAATATATTTCAAATCGGGGTAGTACGATGTAAAAATGAATCCTTTGCGGGGGAATAATATCCTATACGGTCTGCTTTTATACCACTCACCGAAAATGAAAGAATCAGCATACGATGCAGTATAGATATTAAATAATAAGAGCTTGATAAGATAAAACCAGCGGATTAGATTTTTATAGTCTCTCAGATTCTTTTTTGAGGGATACCATTCGGTTATGTCATAAATGATTCTGATTTTTTCTGATAATCTTTTTGAATAACGTTTCGCAGCAAGTAAGGTCAATGGTTCTGAACAGATTATTATATCCGGTTTAAATGGAGATAGCCTCTCAATAAAGTTGTTTATTTTTTCTCTCTTTGTCTGATTATCACCTGCAAAACAGTCCAGCTTAATACCTTTGGAAACATCTGTCAGATGGCGTTTACTGCTGATTATTAAGATATTATTATTATGGTCGCACAAAGATCTTGCCATGTGATAAAATATCCTGTCATCGAATGGCTCATGCCCTGATGTGAGGAAAGAGATTTTCATTTTATTCAGGTAGTCTCGAAATGCATTATAGTTTTTAATACTCTTTCTCTGGTCTCCCCGGGAGTAGGATTAAGCTCTTCAGTTGTAAATTTTCCACCACGGATATCAATCCTTTCGAAAATCATCAGGTACAAATCAAATATTATCTCGAGACTTAGCTGGTATCGTGGTTCCAGGAGTGGCTTGATCTCTTTTATGATTTCATAAGTTTTAAGCCGGTATTCGTCAGCCAGCGTATAATAATGATTAATAAGATTGCGGAAGTCCTTATTAACAGGCTTTCCCTCGGCGAATTCATGCAGATCCTGCCTGGTCAGGTGGTTTTTAATTATAAGGTCATCAGCAAAATAGCTGAGGTTATTGAGTTGATCCTTCTGAAAATCGCGGATAATATGAACCAGGTAGCTGAACACGGCGCAGGGGGTTGCTGCCCATTTTACATCAAATGGAGGGACTTCATACTGACCATCTGTTTTTTGAAGGCCGTTAAGATGAACGAAAATGGAAGCAGGAGCAACAGAAGCGCCGTTAGAATATTCAAGAAATGCCTCAAGAGTTGTGAATCCATCATTATTAATATCGTATATCATTGATTTCGCAAAGGCTTCCATCGGCCACAAAGGGATCCTGAATTTTTTAATTGTCTCTATCAGTTCTGATTGCAGCGGATTGCACTCCTTTGAAATTATGATCATTTTGAGCCAGTCATCAACATTAGCTGCAAATTCTTTTCTTTCGCTTACATCAATAAGTTTGTTTTTTGCCTTGTGGTTATCAATCAGATCATCAATGGCACGCATGAATTTATAACATATTTTTGCAGCACAATACCTGTCAGCTTCCCAGAAATTGGCTGCAATAAGAATATTTGGATGATCTTTGATCTTATGAAAATCAATCGAATTATGTATTTCAAGAAATTTATCCCTGTGTGAGCTCATAGATTTGGTTCTGTTATTCAAAGATATTAATTGTTCAGGATTCTTTCAGAGGTTAATTTTGCTGAAAGCAGGACATTTGGTATTCCATTTCCAGGATGTGTGCTTCCCCCGACGAAATAAAGGTTTTTATAACGGCTATGCTGGTTATGCGGACGGAAATAACCCATTTGCAGAAGGTTATGGGCCAGACTTCCGAAAACAGAGCCACGTGAAATATTACAGACACTTTCCCAGTCTTCAGGTGTAAAACAGATTTCAAATTTAATATGTTCTTCAATATCTTCAAGGCCAAGCTGTTTCAGCCTCTGTATGACAGCTGCCCTGGTCTTTTTTGCCAGAGTATCCCAATCCTGTTTTTTCATCTTGTCAACATGTCCTGCCCCCACAATAAATGACAGAGTGTCTTGATTTTCCGGTGCTGCAGACGGGTCTGTTCTTGCAGGAGCATGAACATAAAAGCTTGGATGATCGCTGACAGATTTGTCGATAAAAATCCGGTCAAGGCCTTCCCGGAAACCATCTGACAGGAAAACACTGTGATGCCCAAGCTGAGGATAAACTTTATCAAGTCCCCAGTGATAGCAGATAGCAGAACATGAATATTTCATATTATCAAGTCGCTGTGATTGTCTTTTATCGGGTAATAATTTCCGATAAACGTATGGAAGATCAGCGTTTGCCACAATAATGTCGGCCTTTACTTCAGTACCATCGTCAAAAATTACACCTTCAGCTCTTTTTCCTGACACCTTTATTGTTTTAGCTGCCATATTGTAACTGAACTTTACACCGCAGGATTGGGCTGCAGCAAGTAATTTCTCAATAATAGCAAACATTCCTCCCTTAGGGAAGAAGGACCCTTCAATAAGTTCTGCAGCCGGTACCATTGAAAACAGCGCCGGAGAGTTAAAAGGACTCTGACCTACATAGATATTCTGAAAAGTGTAGGCCATAAGGAGATGCCTGTTCCTGAAAAATTTCTTAGCATATGCCCAGTTTGATATATATGTCTTCAGTTTTATCAGCATTCCAACATTTCGGATGTTGGCAAATTGGAAGATATTATAAAAATTCCGGCCAATAAGTTTATGTACCCCTATCTGGAAGATTTCGTAACCGTCAGTGACATATTTTTGTGATTTAACGAAACTCCCGGGTTCTATCTTTTCGTGCTGGATTTTCATCTTTTCCGCATCCGGGGAAAAAGTAATTATTTCATTATTGTCGAAATAGATTTTGTAAAGATCTTCAAGTGGTTTAATGTCGCCATTTTCAAATATTGGAATACCGAGAGATTTAAATATCTCTCTATATATACCAGGCATAAGCATCATTGTTGCCCCCAGGTCGAACCTGTGGCCGTCGCGGATCATCTGACCACAACGCCCGCCTGGAGATCCGTTTTTCTCAAATACCTCTACATCATACCCGTTTTTTGCAAGGTACACTGCTGTTGTGATGCCTCCGATTCCCGCACCGATTATTATTGCGGATTTTTTCCCTTCCATATTTATTAAAGCTGAAAATTTGTAATAAAGACTTCTTAAAATTGAATTCGTCCCGCTTTTGGGCTGAAAATAATATTTTATTCAATGAGTATCAGTAATCATGCAGATAGATTCATTGATTTTCTTCGTTTACCCCAGCCCCAAGGGGAGCGAAGAAAATCAATTTACTCCCCTTGGGGTAGGGGTAAATAAATTGATTTTCAAGCTACTTAGAGATCTTTATTTATGATATTAGATAATAATTTATTATAAGTTATTGGATATAAGTCTCAGAATCAGTAAGTCGGTTTCAGCACCATTTTTTTATCACCGTTTAACTCAAAAAGCCATTTTTCAAACGGCGGCATACCATACTTTCCAACAACATTATTTGAAAAGCCATAGCCTTCTGTTGGTTTGCCAACGAGATTCTTTTCGAGGTTCCCATTAAGATTTTCATCATGAAAGTAACGAACAGCATATTTCCCGGCTACCAGGTTTCCTACTGAAAAGCAACACTTTCTATCAATTATCTCTTTCATTTCCTGTGTAACAATATGTTCTT
>Ga0208980_10001252_pt1 | contig 15273 bp, 13 predicted proteins | sample WetSurMetagenome_3_FD_187993 | JGI IMG/M metagenome (GOLD analysis project Ga0208980, IMG submission 187993) | Wetland microbial communities from Twitchell Island in the Sacramento Delta, sample from surface sediment Aug2011 Site A1 Bulk (version 2) | ecosystem: Environmental > Aquatic > Marine... | reverse complement strand
ATATTAAAAAAATTAAAAGAAAAAGGTTTACAGTAACATTTGGCTACATTAAAAGAAATACGTGTCAGGATAAATGCGGTAAGGAACATCCAGAAAATTACAAAAGCCATGAAAATGGTTTCTGCCGCGAAAATGAAAAAAGCACAGGACAGGGTGCTTGCTACAAGGCCGTATGCCAACAAACTGAACGATCTTATGGAACAGTTGATATCACTCGTTGATATATCGGGTCATCCGCTTACAATGGAACGTGAAATCAAGAAGAAGGTTGTTGTTCTCGTAACGTCTGACAAGGGCCTGTGCGGTTCATTCAATTCCAACATAATAAAATACACCGTTAATTATCTTGAAACCGAAGGCAGGGATATTCCTCTCGTTACAATCGGGAAAAAAGGTTACGATTTCTTCAGCAAAAGGCATTATAACGTTATAAAGAATTTCCCGAATGTATTCCTCAAACTGAATATTCAGACATCAAACGAAATAGTTAATTATCTTAAAGATCTTTATCTGTCAGGAGAAGCCGACAGGATTGAACTTATTTTCAATGAGTTCAAATCAATTATCAAACAGAATATAGTAAAGGATGTTTTTCTTCCGTATAAAAAGGAAACCGGAGCAGGCAGTAAAATTATTAAAAAGAAATTTATTTATGAACCGGATTCCAGAAAAATTCTCGAGGAACTGATTCCTAAAAACCTCAATATCCTTATGTGGAAATCGTTGCTGGAATCAAACGCATCAGAACAGGGTGCAAGGATGACGGCAATGGATGCGGCTACGAATAATGCAGGAGATTTAATACAGTCCCTTAACCTGAACTACAACAGAGCCCGGCAGGAGTCAATTACAAAAGAATTGCTTGAAATTGTAGGCGGCGCTGAAGCTTTGAGAAACGGCTGATTTTAATTTATATTCTTGCTGAATAATTTTTTCACACTAAAATCCCAGGCGGATTTCCTGAATTCCATTCTGCCCGGTTCTGAAATTGCGGGTATATCAACCCATGAAAATAACAAAATTGTGCTATTTTTCAGCAATTATTCTGGAAAACAGTATTTTCTGTTTATATCATTAGAAAGAAACTTTGAAACATTGTTTCTCGAAGATAATTTCAGTAATCCTAAAAAAAATGTTTATTATTTCTTTGAAAGTATTTACGGAAAGAAAATCAGAAGTGTGAAAATAAAGGAATATGACCGGGTTATACAGTTCTGTATGGATGATAACAAATCACTTATATTTTCCGCGATACCTATGAAGGGCAATCTATTTCTCGTTACGGATGATGTGATTAATGATTGTTTCAGGGATAAAAATGTCTATATTTCTCGTTCTATTTCCGGCCTGTTAGGTCCCGGAAATTCACCGGACTTAAATAAACCAATCGAAAGCAGGGATGATTTAAGTAAAAAACTGCCTTTCCTAGGTAAATTTTATTCTGATGATTTATTTTACGCTTTAAAGCAAAAAGACAAAACCTGTCTTAATTTATCAGAACCGGAAATCACGAATTATATTAATGGCCTTTTAACCGGCAGGAAGTATCTTGTATATGTTAATGCTGATAAAATAGTATGCTCTTTAAAAGAACTTCATTCTTTCAGTGATGCGGAATGTTTTTCATATAATGATTCCAATGCAATGGTCAGAAATTGTTATTATAAGTCATTATCCCTGAGCAGGAAATCGGATATAAAGAAAAATCTGTTGTCCGGTATCGACGGCAAAATAATAAAACTTAAAAGAAAAATATTTAATCTTAAAAACAACCTGGATAATTCTGATGATTCCGAAAATCTGAAACATTTTGGCGATCTTATTCTGAATAATATTCACTTTATAAAAAAGGGGAGTAAAGTTGCAGAAATTGAAGACTTTAAGTCAGGAAATATGGTAAAAATCAAATTAAAAGAAAATTTATCGCCTGCAGAAAATGCGGAATATTACTACTCTAAATATAAAGGATTTAAAAATTCGGTGGATATTTTAAGCAGCAAGATTATTAAATATGAGAAGGATCTTGAGAAATTAGTATTAAACAGAGAGAAAATCTTGCGGGAGGATAACCAGAAAACTTTATCTAAAATGGAAAAGAAAACTGAAAATATCGGCAATTCCGAAACCCTGCCTTTCAGGATTTTTAAATTATCTGATAAATTTGAAGTCTGGGTCGGAAAAAGCAGTGCGTCCAATGATTTACTAACGATGAAATACGCACGGCAATATGATCTGTGGTTCCATGTCAGGGGTTCGAGCGGTTCGCATACCGTCTTGAGATTGCAGGATAAGAATGAACTCCCCGGTAAAGAAACTATTAAAACTGCCGCGTCAATTGCAGCGTATTACAGTAAGGCAAGGAATGGTAAGAACGTCCCTGTTGCTTTTTGCGAAAGGAAATATGTAAAGAAAAGAAAAGGAATGAACCAGGGTGCGGTGGTAATGGAAAAAGAAAAAGTAGTATTTACTGACCCGAAACTCCCTGAGTAAAAAAGTTACATCCTTCGCTCAAGTTCGGCTATTTTCTCAAGAATTCTCTTCTTGTTTCTGTGTCCTGCCCTTAAAAGCAGAGTATATGCATCAAATGCGTCCTTATACAATCCCTGATTTACCATTACGTCCGCTATTGTTTCGGTTACTATTTTTACGTTGCTGAGCCATGAATCCTTCTGTTCAGGCCTGGAACTGCTGACATTATCTCCCTGTACAACTTTCTTTGTGCTTGAAACAATAGAAAAATTTTCAATTTCTTTCAGGAAGCTTTCATAATTTTCATCAGATTCTGCATTTTTAAGAACATCTTCATCGGCAAGAACAAATTCCTGGCTGCTGACTTCAGATATATTCTTATAATAAGTGAAATTATCAAAGACATTGTCGTAATCCTCAAATTTGTCAAGATCAGGCAGCATTTCCGTGTAAAATATTTTCGCCTGAGACTGCTTTCTTGTGAATTCATCTATTGAAGAATAAAGAAGGTCTGTTAATTCGCGGTTAGGAATCCTGGATTCAATTTCTTTTAGTTCATTTTCTGCCTCCGAAAAATACTCCAGTTTAATTAATGCTTTTATTTTCAGGATTTTTGGAGTTATGTAATGGGGATAGATTTCATTCACCATGTTGCATAATTTGACACAGTTATCATACTGTTCGTCAAAGAAATATAAACTTGCAAGTTTTGATAAGAGAGGTGAAAAGAAATTGCCGTTCAGTTTTTCTTTAAGGAATTCTATGTAATTACCGAGATTATACATTTCGTTTTATATCTGCTGCCCTCATTTTATTATGAACGTAAACCTGTTTTATGGATAGAAATGATATCGTACCGAATCCCATCGCAAACATAAACTGGAACGGTATTGATGCTATCTGTGCATTATATGCGGAATACCCGACACCTGCAAAACAGTATAATGATATTAACGCCTCGAAAAATACTATAAACGGAACTTTCCTGGCATGATATTTCTTTCCGTGAGCTGTATCAGTATCTGAAACAATTTTGTACTTCGGAGTCCTGACAAATTCGCTTTTCTTGTTGAATAAACCTTCGAACACTGCTTTTGTGTTGTTTACTGCGAGTCCCATGCTTCCTGTCATGAACACGGGAAAATAAATTATTCTCTTTTGCCAGTCAGGATAAATGTCTTTTTGGGAATGCATGTAAAAAAGCATTGATGAAATAAAAGCAAAGATAAATATTGACATGAATTTAAATACAGGATCATAATCACCTGTTTCCTTTATCATTGCAACAGGCGGATTCAGAAGTGCTGCTACAAGTATAAAAGGATATGCAATGTTGCTCCATAAGTGAATCAGTGACTGAAATTTTTCCTTGAACGGCAAATGTGACTTCATCACTTTCGGGTATAGTTTCTTGGCTGTCTCAATTGCCCCTTTTGTCCACCTGAACTGCTGTGAACGCAATGCATTTATATCAGCAGGCAGTTCCGCGGGCGAGGTAAAATTAACCAGGTATTTTAATTTCCAGCCTTTCATTTGTGCCCTGTACGACAAATCAAGGTCTTCGGTAAGTGTGTCAGCTTCCCAGTTTCCTGCGTCAAAGATGCATTCTTTCCGCCAGACACCTCCGGTTCCGTTGAAATTTATGAAAAGTCCCGCTCTGTTCCTGACCGCCTGTTCTATTACAAAATGCCCGTCCAGCGCAATTGCCTGCGTTTTTGTAATTACGGAATAGTCCCTGTTAATATGCTCCCATCTTGTCTGAACCAGCCCCACCTTTTCATTTTTAATGAAATACGGTATTGTGCGCCTTAGAAAATTTTTCCTCGGAATAAAATCAGCATCAAATATTGCTACATATTCTCCTCTGGCAGTTTTCAATCCTTCTTTCAGCGCTCCTGCCTTGTAACCCTTGCGGTTTGGCCTTTGAATGTGCTTTATATCGTATCCCTGCGATAAGTATTTTTGTATATGCTCTTCAATAGTCTTCGATGTATCATCAGTTGAATCGTCAAGGATCTGAACTTCAAGTTGTTCTTTCGGGTAATCGATTCTTAATACAGCATCAATGAGCCTGCATATCACATATTTTTCGTTATAAAGCGGCAGCTGGATTGTTACAGAAGGGAACTCTTTTATTTCATAATCTGCAGGCAGCAGGTCGTCTTCGGTCCGCTTTCTGTATGTCTTAAAATAAAGATATACCATGTTAAACCCGTGGCTTGCAAAGAAGAACAATATTATTAATGATAATATGTAGGACAGGAGGATTATTTCTTCAATATTCATTCTACCAGTTTGAGATTATGTCATTTAATATATCATCGGTTATTTTATTTCTTGCCAGAGCTAAACCGACTTCTCTTTCTGAAAAAGAATTGTCCGATGAACTGTATTCACCCCAATTCTCGTATGTCCTGTCCCAGATTTTCTTTTCCTTTTTCAGGTTTTCAAAAGTAACGTTCATGCTTATTACTATTTTTCTTTTCGATACATTTTCATTTCCGCTGATTACGAGCGCTTCGTCCCTGATTGTGTTTATCGTGCATATCAGGATTGCATCGGCTTTGCTTTTGTCTGTGAGAATTAAGGTATTGTCGCTGATTATTTTATTCTTCATCTGTTCCGTAAATTTCTCTTTTATATCGGGAAGCGCATACCCGCTGTTATCAGCAAAAAGGGGTACCGCTATCGTTTTAACTCCCTCGGGAGGATTGTTTCCCTTGAATCCGTAACCGCATGAAAACAGAAATACGGAGAATGTTAAAATTAATATTATGTTTGTTGTTTTCAGATTTTTCTTATTTGATATTTCCTGATTTTTCTGTAAATATTTCTCTGAGACTGCTTTAAATTATCCGATACCTTTTTGATGTCCCAGTTATGAATTTTCAATAAATATACTAAAATTTCCTTTTCTATTTCATCAATATCCATTTCCATCATATCATTCTTCTTCAGTTTGAAATCCGAATCGTTGAATTCTTCCTGCGGGATTTTATTCTGGTTCAGCCGTATCAGATTTTTAACATCAATCAGATCAGTTTTTAGCTCGAGTAATGCTCTTATTATCAGGTCTTTCTCAGATAGATCCCTCGACACCGCAGGTATAGCAGGCAGATGCCTTGTTGTTTCGACTATTTCCTGGTGAAGGTTTTTCTTGACATCTTCAACTGTTATTCTCTTCCCCGGATAAAGTACCAGAATGCTTTCGCAGAAATTTCTTAGTTCTCTGGCATTGCCGTACCATACATAATTTAACAGATATTCCATTGCATCATCATCAATTCCCCCGAATATTATATTATTTTCACTGCAGAAGCGCGAAACAAAATGATCGAATAGAATTTTAACATCGGATTTTCTTTCTCTTAGAGGAGGGATGTGAATGTTAACGGATTTTAACCTGAAATACAGGTCTTCCCTGAAATTTCTGTTTATCACTTCGGTCGCAAGATTTTTGTTTGTTGCTGCGATTATCCTGACATCCGCACTCAGATTCTTATTTCCCCCGACTTTCATATACTGGCCTGATTCAAGAACCCTTAACAGTTTTACCTGTGTAGCAAGAGGCGTGTCTCCGATTTCATCAAGAAATATTGTGCCGTTGTCAGCTGTTTCGAAGTAGCCTGCGCGGGTTTCAAATGCACCCGTGAACGCCCCTTTCTGATGACCGAACAGTTCGCTTTCTATGATACCTTCAGGAATTGCACCGCAGTTAACGGTTATTAATGGTCTTTCTTTTCGTTTGCTTAGTCTGTGTATCTCATTTGCGACGACTTCTTTTCCTGTTCCGCTTTCACCTGTAATTAGGACGCTTATATCAGTCGGGGCAACCTGACGGATGATTTGATTAATTTCACGGATTTGTAATGAATCGCCTAATATTTCCATAATGCAATATAATATTAACTCTATCTTTAATAAAGTTAAAAACTTTGACAGAATTGTCAAATAATCAAAATATTTTAAATATTTGGCATTTTATTAGGATAAAATTGACAAATTTTGGAAAACAATAATTCTGCTTATATTTAATTTTATGTGATTTTACATATACTCATTGATTACTTCAAATACCCTATCTTATTGGTTATCATAAATTTACCTTTTATCAAGAAATATATTTAATTAATTTCTCGAACATTTTTAACATGGCGAAGCAAAAAAACGAAAAATCTGTAAAAACTGAAAAACAGGTTAATATTGATGAAATTATTGGCAAATATTTCTGGCTCGTAATACCTGTTTTAACCCTGCTTTATTACTGGTTATCAACAGTTTCTGTGGGTTTCTATCAGGATGATGAAATTGCTCAGTACCTGAATGCAGTTAAATTTAAGATTGACCCTTTTTCAATTCTTGGAAATAACCCGAAACCCGGCTGGAAAATATTCCTGATAATTCCTGCGCTTCTTGATTATAAAGCCGTTTTGTTTTTCAATGCTTTTATTGCATCTCTGAGCGTTTATTTTACATTTCTGCTAATCAGGGAGTATAAAATCAATTACGCTTTTTTTGGCGCACTTCTGCTGGCATTTCAGCCGTTGTTCTTTGACTTGTCGTTCAGGGCATATTCGGAAATTTTCACTTCTCTTTTACTGGTTGTTTTTTTGCTCCTCTATAAGAGGGAGAAATTCCTGCTCGCAGGTTTGCTGTCTGGTTACATATTTACTATTAGACAGGAAATTGCGGTATTCTGTGCTTTTCTGTTTATTCTGTTTATTTACAGGAAACAAATAATTCCTGCACTGTCAATTGCCGTATTTCCTTTGCTTTATAACATTCTCGGATTTGTTAAAACCGGAGATATTTTTTTCATTCTGACCGAAATGAAATCCGTTGCAGCACTCACTTACAATACACAGGGAATATTTCATTATTTCAAGGTGTATATATTTATCGTCGGGCCTGTATGTTTTACCCTTTTCCTTGAAGGGTTCTTCGGATTTTTTTCTGACACTAAAAAGTTTAAAGAATACTTTAATCAGTATCTCCTGATGTATATACTTTTCGTGACCGTTTTTGCGGTGCAGATTTATACGATGTGGAATAACGGTCCAAATCCGGGAAACTGGAGATATTTACTGCACATTTCTCCCATAGCGGTTATCTTCGCTACAATAGGGCTGAACAACCTTGTTTTGCCGAATTTCAGAAAAGTGCATATTTCAGTTACTGCTTTTGTGTTCTTTGTTACACTTCTGTTTTTGTCAAAAGGAACCGACGGATTCAAATTGCTCGAAAATACTGATTACACGAAAGTTTTTTTTATTGCAGTCTTTTTCCTGCTTACATTTTTAATTCCGTCCGCATCAGGGAATAAATACCTAAATACATTATCTGTTGTTCTTGTAATAGCATCTGTCATATATCTGTACGCGGATTTCAAACCGAAGCAGTTATCAGCGGAGAATCAGACTGTTAAATCGGTAGCAGAATCGCTGAACGGAAGGCCTGTTGAAGGGAATTTCTATACAAATCACTCTGTCCTTCTGTTTTATCTGAACGGATACAAGGAAAACCCTGCAAAATTTTTACCGTTAAATTCAAAATATATCAGCGATGCACCGAAAGGTTCTGTATTTGTATGGGAATCGCATTACGGTTACAGGCCTGAATTCCAGAATGACATCAAAATTGAGATCTTCCAGAATAATCCTGAATATAATATCGTCAATCAGTATGTTTCGCTTGATAAAAGATTTGCTGCTTACATAATTGAAAAAATTAAATGAGTAAAGAAAACTGCATTATATACGGCGGGGGAGGATTTATCGGCTCTCATCTTGCGGAAGAACTTCTTGAACGCGGATATAACGTTACGATTTTCGATAAAATAAAATTTTCTAAGGAAAATATTGAAGGATTTATCGGTAAAGTAAAAATAATAGAAGGCGATTTCAATAATGAGTTTGATTTGCTCGGCAGTCTTGAAAACATTGATTATGTATATCACCTTGTGAGTTCAACTTTACCTGCTACTTCAAATGACAATCCCCTTTACGATGCTGAAAGTAACCTGTTATCGACTCTGAAATTACTCCAGGACATTGTCCGGAGGAAAATAAAGAAAATAGTGTTTCTCTCTTCCGGCGGGACAGTTTACGGCGTTCCGGACGAAATTCCGGTTAAAGAGAACCACCCGCGGAAACCTTTATGTTCCTACGGCATTATTAAGAAAACAATCGAAGATTATCTTTATCTTTTTAATTATCTTTATGGTTTAAATTATAATGTATTCAGGTTGTCCAATCCATACGGGGAAAGGCAGAACCCAATGTACGCTCAGGGCGTTATTCCCGTATTCCTGAAGAAGATAATACTCGGGGAAGAAATTGCAATTTGGGGTGACGGTTCCGTAACACGGGATTATATTTATATAAAGGATGCAGTAAAGCCCCTGGCACAATCACTCGAATATTCGGGAAATCATAAAATATTTAATCTGGGCTCGGGAGCAGGGCTTGCTCTGAATGATATTGTGGATATTATTCAAAAGGTTACAGGAATGAAATTTAAAATTAAATATCTGCCCGGAAGAAATTTTGACGTTCCAGTTAATGTGCTGGATGTTAACCTTGTTAAAAAGGAATTCGGGTTCGAACAGTCATTTGGCATCGTTGACGGTATCGGAAAAACATATGAGTATCTGAAAAAATATATTAATCGATGAATAATTCGGACATCAGATTATCGGTTTTTTTCCCTGCTTATTACGACGAAGGGAATATAGCGAAAGTTGTTGGAAGTGCCGTGAAAGTTCTGGAAGAACTGAAACTGAAAGATTATGAAGTTGTTGTTATAGAAGACGGAAGTCCTGACAGGACCGGGGAAGTAGCAGATGAAATGGCTTTGAAATTTGAAAAAGTTCGTGTTATTCATCATGAAAAAAACATGGGGTACGGAGCAACATTGAAAGACGGGTTCACTTCAGCGAAACTCGATTACGTTTTTTATACAGACGGTGACAACCAGTTTGACCTTAACGAACTTAAAAGGTTTGTAGCGCTTGTACCTTACGCGGATATGATAGTTGGTTACAGGAAGAAAAAACAATACTCGCTTTACAGGAAATTTACATCCCTCAGTTATAATTACCTGCTGAAACTGATTTTCGGGCTCGATTACTGGGACATTGATTGCGCATTCAAACTTTTCAGAAGGGATTTGTTCGATAAAATCACAATTAATTCTGTAGATGCTTTTATCGATGCCGAAATTATGCTTAAAGCTAAACTTCTCGGTTATACATCTATAGAAATGGGCGTGACACATCTCCCCAGGGTTGACGGAGTGTCAACAGGAGCAAGACCGTCAGTAATTTTAAGAACGATTAAGGAAGTATTTGAATACAGGAAGGAATACAAAAACGAACTGAAGAAAATAGGCGTTAATTCCTGAAAGGTTAATCTTTTCTCGCAGATATGTAATACTGTCCTCCCAGCGGAACAAACCACAAACCTTTTTCAACGGGCCTCAGTATTTTCAGGAACGACGGAAAATACAAAGTGTATTTTTTGCTTACAATAATAAATCCGGCATTTTTAAACAAACCCAGTGATTCTGATGGTTTTAGCAGAATTGCATCCGTATCCCATACACAGTTGTTTACTATCCGCCTTGTTACAGGATTATAAGGATTATGTTCAAAAAAGAAAACAATTCCTCCCGGCTTTAGCATGCTGTATATTTTTGAAATTGAATCTGCCCTGAGCTGTGGTTCAATATGATGAAACACATTTGATATAAATATAACATCATACTTTTCTTTTTCCTTTGAGACATTTTCATCTGTAATCCGGAAAAATTTTGCATTCGGATTCCTTTTCCCTGCAATCTCAATGCTTCTCCGGGAAATATCGCAACCCGTTATATCGGAATTTTTGAAATAGCTGATTAAAAACTGGAGGTTTAATCCTATTCCGCACCCGAATTCAAGAATCCGTTCCGGGCATTTGTCTAAATCATCCTTTAATACTCTGACTTTATATTCTGCAAAGTAACTGCTTTCCTCGCCAAAAAACTTAAGGTCATCAGTAAGTTGTTTTTCGTACTGTTCTGCGTGTTTATCGAAATCTACTTTGTCGTTCATAATTTGAGTTTGTTCATTATTCCCGTTTCTCTGAATTGTTAATATTACGGAGTTATCAGTTCGTTATCATAACCTGCAGAACTAATGGCTTTTGAAATATCTTCTTTGCTGGTTTTGCCTGCATAGAATACAACCCTGACGTATTTCTCTTTAGCATCAGCTTTGATTTCCTTTACCCCGTCCACTTTTTTCACTTCTTCGGCTATGGTTTCCTCGCATCCGCTGCAATGCATGCCCGGGCATTTATATTCCGCAGTTTCAATTTTTCCTTCGGAATTTTTATCGCCCGCTGTTTCATTAGACGTCTTTTTTGTGCATCCGGCAGCAGCAAGAATCAGGAATGCAGATAAAATAATCAGTGTATTTTTCATTTTATTATTTAATTAATTTTTACGTACTTCAATCTTAAAGAGTTAATCATTACAGTTACGATATCACTTAATGCCATGAACATGGCCGCAAGCACAGGACTGATTACAATTCCTACCGGTGCCAGAATCCCTGCCGCAGCCGGAATAGTAATGACATTATAGAAAAACGCCCAGAATATGTTTTGTTTTATGATTGAAACCGTTTTTGCTGATATGTTAATGGATTTCAGAATATTGCTTAAATCTCCTTTTACCAGTATTACATCCGATGAATCTATTGCAATATCCTGTCCCGTACCGACCGCTATTCCTACATTTGCTCTCGCGAGGGAAGGTGCATCATTGATGCCGTCGCCAATCATTGCAACATTTTTGTTCTGTGCCTGCAGGTCTGAAATTATCTTTTCCTTGTCCTGCGGCAGTGTTTTGAACGAAAAATTCCTGATTCCCAGTTCATTGGCAACTTTAGTCGTAACTTCCTGCCCGTCGCCTGATATAAGGAAAAGTTCAAGTCCGTTTTTATGCATTTTGCCGACAGTTTCCTTCGCATTATCCTTTATTCTGTCCTCGAAGTCAATCAATCCCGTTAACTCCCCGTCAATGCCCACGAACAGGCTTTTAAAGTTATTGCCGGATGATTCTGCAGGAAGATAAATGCTGTTCTTCTCCATAAAAGAACGGTTCCCGATTAGTACTTTCTTTTCGTTTACAAAACCAGATATACCTAAGCCTTCGTCATTTATGATATCCCTTGTGTCGGAATAAATTTCAAATTTCTTATCGATACAGTAATTGATGACAGATTTAGCAACCGGATGATTGGAATATTTCTCAATTGAAAATACTGTTTTCATCAGCTCGTTTTCGGTAATGCCGTTAAAGGCTTTTATGCTTTTTACTGCCATTTCTCCCGTTGTTACGGTGCCCGTCTTGTCAAAACAGATTGTATCTATTTTGTTGAGCTTCTCAATTGCCTCTACGTTATTGAACAATATCCCGTTTTCTGCGGCCCTGCCCACGCCTATGACTACTGCCATTGGAGACGCCAAGCCAAGTGCGCACGGGCATGCTATAACGAGTACTGAAACTGCGTAAAGAAGAGATTCTTCAAATATGCTGCCAATAATGAGAAACCATATCAGAAAAGTCAGTATTGCTATACCTACTACGACAGGTACGAAAATTGCGGATATTTTATCAGCAAGCCGTTGAATCTGGGGTTTGGAATTCGACGCTTCTTTAACCAGTTTTATAATTTTTGAAAGAGTTGTCTCATCGCCGACTTTTACGGCTTTCATTTTGACAAATCCGTTTTTCATAAGCGTACCGCTTATAAGGTCATCTCCTGTTCTTTTCTCTGTTAGTGCGCTTTCACCTGTCATTGCGCTTTCATCTATAACACAGTAACCTTCATTTATTATTCCGTCAACGGGTATTTTATCTCCAGAACGGATTATGACGATATCATTTACCTTAACTTTCTTGAACGGAATCAGTAAGTCCTCGCCGTTCCTGATAACATTGACAAACTTTGTCTGCAATTCCTTTAATTTCTTTATAGAAGTCTGTGTCTTTGATTTCAGGACCGTTTCGAGAAAATTCCCGGTCAATATCAGCGTTATTATCATAGCCGCAGTTTCATAGTAAACTTCATGTGAATTTCTTAAAGCGGTAATGTTCAGACCGAAAACGTGGTTTATCGCTATCACAGTACTGTAAATATAGGATGATAGTACCCCGAGGCTTATAAGTGTATTCATATCGCTTTTAAGGTTCTTGGCAGAGATAAACGCCCCTCGGATGAACCTCTTTCCGTTTTTAAAAACTATGTATGTAGCAAGAGTAAAAAGGATTATCAGTGATATGTTACGGCTTATGTTAAGGTCATATAAACCGCTGTGGCCGCTCATTGATATAATTATGACAAAAATGGTAAGTACGGCTGATATAATAAGATTGAGTTTGTCAGACTCTAAAATACCTTTCTTGATTTTGTCAATGTCCTCTTCATCTTCTTCTTCGATTACATCATAACCCAGTTTTCTTATATCGCCGACTATGTCGTTTATGTTAATTACATTAGGATTATATGCGACGATTGCCACTTCAGAGGTGAAATTAACGTCTGCGCTGTGAATTCCGTTAAGTTTCTCAAGATAAGTCTTTATACTTCCTGCGCAGTTAACGCAATCCATTCCTGTTACATCAAGTTCAACTTCCTCAAAATTATTCGGGATATTTTTGTTGCCTGCCAAATCAGCTATGATTATTTAAATTTGCGTGCCGTAATTGCAGCTCTTTTATTCTCTAAAACATCGTGAACCCTTAAAATGTTCGCTCCGTTAATGACTGCCATTGCATTCGATACGAGTGTACCCTCTGTTCTCTCGGAAGGAGTAGATTCGTAGATTTTGCTGATAAAACTTTTTCTCGAAGTGCCTATGAGTACAGGGTAACCGAGCGTCTTGAATTCCTTAAGATTTTTTATGATTTCAATATTATGTTCAAACGTTTTTCCGAAACCAATTCCCGGATCAATGATTATCTGTTCTATCCCTGCAGATTTTGCCTTTTCAATTCCGTTTTTAAGATATTCCTTAATCTCTGATATTACATCATCGTAATGCGGGTCTTTCTGCATATCTTTCGGAGTGCCTTTTATGTGCATCAGTATGCATGAAGCTTTATGCTTGCTGACTACTTTTGGCATTTTATCGTCAAAATGAAAACCGCTGATATCATTTACGATTTTAGCTCCTGCTTTAAGTGCCTCATCAGCGACTTCGTGTTTGTACGTGTCAATTGAAACGGGAATTTTTATATGCTTCGATATTTTAGAAATTACAGGTATTACTCTTTCGAGTTCCGCTTCTAAAGGAATAGATTCTGAACCGGGTCTCGTGGATTCGCCTCCGACATCTATAAAATCAGCGCCTTCAAGTTCCATCCTTATTGCATCATCAAGAATTTTGTCCATATTAAGATTGCCCCGGAAATAATATTTATTCCCGTCAGAAAATGAATCAGGCGTAATATTCATTATCGCCATTATAAAAGTCCTTGACTCAAAATCATATTTTTTATTCCCAAATGTATATATCATACCATTTCAATTATCTATTAATATCTCATAACTCATAACTCATAACTCATAACTCATAACTTATAACTCTTAACTGACTTCCGCCCCGTCTTCAAACTCACCCTCGGTCGTTACCAGTGTCAGTTTCCCGTTTATCTTGGCAGCAAGAAGCATTCCCTGAGATTCCAGCCCCATTAATTTTGCCGGTTTCAGGTTATCTACTATTATCACCGTTTTATTAAGAATTTTTTCAGGTGTATAAAATTCGGCTATCCCTGCTACAATCTGTTTCTCTTTATTTCCGCATTTGATTCTTAACTTTATTAGTTTTTTGCTTTTTTCAACTTTTTCAGCTGAAATTACTTTGGCTGTTTTTAAACTGACCTTTTTAAAATCGTCAATTGTAATCAGGTTATCCTCTGTTTCCGGTTCTTTAACTTCGTCTTTTGCAATTTCAATCTGAGGGAAAAGGATTTCGTTTTCGTTCAGCTCAACTTTTCCGTTTAAACAGAATTCTCCGATACTGTTCCAGTTTATGTTTCTATGGTCTGAATTCAGTATTTTTAAAATCTTTTCAGAGGTAAACGGAAGAATAGGGGATATTGAAATCGCAAGTGAATGGCATATCTCAAGACAATCGTAAATTATATTTTCGCATTTATCTTTATTTTCTTTTAGAAGTTTCCATGGTTCCGTATCATTAAAATATTTGTTCGCTGCCCGCGCTATGTTCATCGTTTCATTCACAGCATCCCTGAACCTGTAATTGTCATAACAATCCTTTATAACTTCCGCCTGGCTTTTAATATAAGCAAACACTTCAGGCTTGTCTTTAGACTTGGCCTCAATCTTGTTGCTGAACTTCGATTTGGCGAATACAACTGTCCTGTTTATGAAATTACCGAGTATTGCCGCAAGTTCGTTATTATTCTTTGCCTGCAAATCTTCCCACGAAAAATCTGAATCCTTGTTCTCAGGCAGGTTCGAGGCAATCGCGTACCTTACAACATCCGGATTGAAATCTCTTACGGCGTCTTTCACGAGAATCCCGTGTCCTTTGCTTTTTGATAGTTTTCCGCCTTCGAGATTCAGGAATTCATTTGCCGGTACATTATCAGGCAGAATAAATTCACCATGAGCCATCAGCATTGCCGGGAAAACTATCGCATGAAAGATAATGTTATCTTTGCCGATAAAATGAATAAGTTTTGTATCTTTGTCCTGCCAGTAATCTTTCCATCCTTCGGGATTATTTCTTT
>Ga0208980_10001251_pt1 | contig 15274 bp, 14 predicted proteins | sample WetSurMetagenome_3_FD_187993 | JGI IMG/M metagenome (GOLD analysis project Ga0208980, IMG submission 187993) | Wetland microbial communities from Twitchell Island in the Sacramento Delta, sample from surface sediment Aug2011 Site A1 Bulk (version 2) | ecosystem: Environmental > Aquatic > Marine... | reverse complement strand
GAAGTTAAAGAGTTATTTTCATATAAGCAATGCAAACTGAACAAGATAGTAATACAGAATCAGAAATAAGCTTAAAAAAAGCAAAGTCAAGTACTGGTTGGGATGTTTTTAAAAGATGGATTCCATCGATTATAATTTTTCCGTTTGCGACGTATTGGATAATGAATCGCGGTGAATTCGGGTTGCTGGACAATGTCGATCTTGTAATCCATGAAGCTGGACATTTTTTCTTTATTCTATTTGGCAAGTTTATTTATACTCTTGGCGGAACTTTAATGCAGATAATATTGCCTTCAATCATTGCGGTTTACTTTTTGAGAAATAATTATAGAACGGGAACGCAGTTTGGTCTTCTCTGGCTGGGACAAAATTTTGTTAATATCAGTGTTTATGCTGCTGATGCACAAGCGCGAAAGCTTCCGCTTCTTGGAGGGGAAAAAGTGTATCACGATTGGCATTATCTCCTTGGAGAAGTTGGAATCCTTGAATATGATTATATCGTTGGATATACTTTCCTGGGAATTTCAGTTGTTATTTTTATAATAGCCATCTTAATGCCTCTTTTAACTCACGATTAAATTGTATCTTTTTTCCCTAAAGAAATATAAGAGATAATGTTTAGAATAATTATTATATCAATTTTTATAATAACAATTGAAGTAACTGCACAGCAGGACTCTGTAGTTGCTTATTATGACAACGGCGAAATTGAATCGATTGTTCATCTCAGAGATCAGGTTCGTGACGGCGATGCAAAATTTTATTGGGAGAATGGAAATCTTAAAGAGGAGCTTACCTATGCTAATGGGCGTGTTGAAGGTCTGGTGCGGAGATATAGTCAAGAAGGTGTATTAAAGGAAATGTTTACAATTGAAGCAGGCAGAAGAGAAGGCCCGACTTCATTATTTGATAGTACCGGGAAATATGTTGATGATATTTATTATGAAGAAGGTGTTCTTGTGGTTGATAAAATCGTACTTGATTCCGGTTTCAAGAAGAAGAAATCTGATGAAGTTGTTTTGACCAAGACTACAACAACCGAAAAAAAACAAAATTCTGATGATCCTTTACCCCCGAAAATTGAAGAGGAAAAAAATTATGAAAACGATTCAGTATTTTATAAATCAGTAGAAGTTCTGCCCGAACCATATGGAGGTATGAAAGCCATTTACAAAAAGATTGGTTATCCAAAAGAGGCGTTAGAAGAAAAGGTTGAAGGTGTTGTAAAGATCTTAGCTTTTGTTGATAGGGATGGTGAAGTGCTCGATGCTCAGGTTGTTGAAGGTATTGGTTATGGCTGTGATGAAGCAGCAAAGCTTGCAATATTATATCATCGCTTTAAACCAGGACTCATAAGAGGGCAAAAAGTTAAAGTGCAGATGGAAATCCCAATAGAATTTAAACTGGAAGAAAATAATTAAGTCAGCTTTACTTTAAAGCGGAAATTTTCAAGTACAGGTTTTAGATGCTGTTGATTGTACGAAATGTGAACCATAAAGTTGCTGAATTCTCTTCTCACTGGATAACTTTTTCTCAGCAAGTCGAAATAACCACCCTGTTCACTCAATTTGTAGTTTGAGATTTCTCTTAACCCTGCATCATCATTTTCAATATCATAAATGGAAGAAAAAAGTTTAAAGAGTTTTTCTTCGCTTGATTTACTGTTTGAAAGTTGTAAATCCTTTCCTTCAATCTGTGGAAGTTTAGGCTCCCAGGCATAGTTGACATTTAAAAATTTACATAATGAATTATAAATCATTTTTGTGCCGTTCACTTTTCCCTCAATTGAATATCCGGCAATGTGTGGAGTTGCAATTTTTGTTTTTGCAAGAAGATCAGAATTTATTGAAGGCTCATTTTCCCACACATCAAGAATAAGATTAAACTCTTTTTTAACTGATTCTGATAAAAGAGCAATATTGTCAATCACAGCACCACGGGATGTATTAATTATAACTGTTCCACTTTTAATTTTCTTTAAATTATTTTCTTTTAAAAGATGAAAAGTCTTGTCGATTCCTTCGTGTGACATTGGAACATGTATTGAGATTATATCTGCCTGTAAAGCGTCATCAAGGCTCACATAATTTCTTCCAATGCCTTTTCTTTCTAATGGAGGATCGTTTTTTAATACGATCAATCCGAGAGATTCAGCAAGACGTACTATTCTGCTGCCAATATTTCCAACTCCAATAACGCTAATTGACTTTCCGTTCAAGAAAATATTTTTTTCTGATGCAACTTTTAACAGTGCTACAAATACATATTCCGCAACTGAGTCAGCATTGCATCCTTTTGCATCAGCAAATGTTATATCTCTTCTTTTTAGATATTCAAGGTCAATATGATCCGTTCCGATTGTTGCTGTTCCAACAAATCGAACTTTACTATTTTTTAATAATTCCTCATTGACTTGGGTAATTGAGCGGACAATAATTACATCAGCTTCTTTAGCATTTTTATTTGTTAAGGATCTCCCATCTACCAATGTGGTTTTCCCAAATTCTGAAAAAGCTTCCTTAGCAAATGCTATATTTTCATCAACTAATAGATTCATATTTTACTTAATAATTCCCCACAAAATTACGTAATAACATCCAAAGAATTTTTTAAGATGAATAATTAGATAAAATTGTTTTTACCTTTTTATCAGGTTATTTTTGTTTCAAATCAAATCTATTTTTTATAGAATTTAATAAATATTAAATAACAGTCGGGAGGAATTTCCAATGCTCAGCAAATTGCTTATGCCCGAAATCGAATCTCTTATTGCTGAGAGAAAACTAAGTATACTGAAGGAAATCCTCAGCGATTGGACGCCTGCCGACATAGCCGACCTGATAGTTGATCTGCCCGAACAGGACAAAGTAATTGTATTCCGCGTTCTTCCCGTTGATCTGGCTACTGATACTTTTGAACATCTTGAGTTTGATACTCAGGAAGAATTACTAAAGGCAATGGGGAATGAAGAAGTTGCAGCGATTCTTAATGACATGTCCCCTGATGATAGAACTGCTTTACTGGAAGAATTGCCAGGTGCTTCAGCAAAAAGATTGCTGCAATTATTATCTCTTGAAGAAAGAAAGATCGCTCAAAAATTATTAGGCTATCCTGAGAATAGTGTCGGTCGATTGATGACCCCCGACTATATTGCAATTAATAAAGATTGGACTGTAGCGGAAACACTTGATTACATACGTAAGCATGGCGAGGATAAAGAAACATTAAATGTAATTTACGTGGTCGATGAGAAAGGTAAATTAATTGATGATATCAGAATAAGAGAAATTATTCTTTCACCTCTCGACAGAAATATAAGCAAACTTATGGATGAACATTTCACAGCTTTAAATGTTCACGATGATCAGGAAATGGCTGTGGAGTTATTTAAAAAATATGATCGTGTTGCACTTCCCGTAATTGATAACTTTGGTGTTTTAATTGGTATTGTAACTGTTGACGACGTACTCGATGTAGCTGAAGAGGAAGCTACCGAAGATATTCAAAAACTTGGTGGTGTTGAAGCATTAGAGGAACCATATGCAACAATGCCTTTTTTTTCTATGATTAAAAAGAGAGTAGTCTGGCTTACTGTGCTTTTTGTTGGTGAAATGTTAACTGCTTCTGCAATGGGATTCTTTGAAGATGAAATTGCCAAAGCAGTGGTGCTTGCCCTTTTTGTTCCGCTAATAATTTCTTCGGGTGGAAATTCAGGATCGCAAGCAGCAACTCTTGTTATTAGAGCTATAGCATTAGGCGAAGTTACCCTTAAAGACTGGTGGCATATTATGAGAAGAGAAATATTCTCAGGTTTGACACTTGGGCTTATTTTGGGCACAATAGGTTTTCTTAGAATTTTTTTATGGGCATCATTTTCTAATATATATGGTGAACATTATATCCTTATAGGTTTAACAGTTGGTTTTTCATTGGTGGGAGTTGTTTTATGGGGAACTCTATCTGGGTCAATGCTTCCTTTTATTTTAAAAAAACTTGGACTCGACCCGGCTACTTCTTCGGCTCCATTTGTTGCAACCCTGGTGGATGTAACGGGGCTGATTATTTACTTCACCTTTGCAATTTTCTTTTTAAGCGGAACTTTGCTGTAATTTGCATAAATCGAATACTGCGAATCTTAAATAAAACTTGAAGTTCCTTATATTTGTTCCCATATGAAAAATTCAAAAAACGTTAAAGGAATAATTCTGGCTGGCGGTTCCGGTTCAAGACTTTATCCTATAACCAAAGTTTACAGCAAACAGCTTGCACTAATTTATGACAAACCACTTATTTATTATCCGCTCTCTATTTTAATGCTTGGCGGGATAAAAGATGTGCTCATCATTTCAAATTCAGAAACAATTCCATTGTATCAAAAACTTTTCGGTGATGGAAAACAACTTGGAATGAAATTCGAATACGTTATCCAACCAGAACCAAAAGGAATTGCTCAGGCATTTATTCTTGGAGAAAAATTTATTGGCTCAGATATGTCTTGTTTGGTTCTTGGTGATAACATTTTCTATGGAAATCTTGATTTCTTTTATAAAGCACTTCAAACCGAAAGTGGTGCAACAATATTTGGTTACCAGGTTAATGATCCTGAAAGATACGGAATCGTTGAGTTTGACCAGTCTGGAAAAGTAATTTCAATCGAAGAAAAACCTGCCAAACCAAAATCTCACTATGCGGTTCCAGGTCTTTATATCTTTGATAATAGAGTGATTGAGATTTCTAAAAATCTAAAACCATCCAAAAGAGGCGAACTGGAAATTAGCGATGTTAACCAGTCATATCTGGATCTTGGTGAACTTAAGGTGGAAAAAATTGGAAGAGGTGTTGCATGGCTGGATACAGGAACACCGGAAGCATTACTTGCTGCTTCAAATTTCTTCGGAGTTATTGAAGACAGACAGGGTCTTAAAGTAGCCTGTGTTGAAGAAATTGCTTTTCTAAGGGGATTCATTAATAAAAAGCAATTTGAAAAGTTAGTCAATGAAATTCCAAAATCTCTCTACAGAGAGTATCTTGAAAAAATATTAGCAGAGAATTGATTGAAAGTTATTAAAACAGAAATTTCTGGTTTGCTCGTTATCGAGCCGGATATTTTTAATGATGATCGGGGATTTTTTTTTGAGTCTTACAGCAAACAGCGATATGCAAAATTTAGTATACCCGATGATTTTGTTCAAGATAATATTTCAAAATCAAAGCGCGGTACAGTAAGAGGATTACATTACCAGGTTGGAGAAAAAGCTCAAGGCAAACTCTGCCAGGTTATCGAAGGAGAAGTGCTTGATGTAGCTGTTGATATCAGATTTAATTCTCCCACTTTTGGTAAACATTTTTCCCTGGTTTTGAATTCGGAAAAGAAATTACAACTCTGGATTCCTCCGGAATTTGCGCACGGCTTTTCTGTTTTATCAGATGAAGCAATCTTTTCTTATAAATGTACAAACTACTACAGTAAAACTCACGAAAGAAGCATCCTTTATAACGACGCTGATTTAAAAATAGATTGGAAGATTGAGCATCCTAATGTTTCAGAAAAAGATTTAAATGCTCCAAACTTCAAAGACATTGAAAGAGATTTTGTTTATCGACCGGGGTGATCTATTTAGATGGTAATTACTTCAATTCTCAATAATTTTAACAATATAAATTTGGAAATATTATGAAAGTCCCTCTGCTCGATTTAAAACCTCAATATCAATCATTAAAAAAAGAACTTGATGAAGCTATTCTGCGGGTTGCAGAATCGCAGTATTTCATTCTTGGTCCCGAAGTGGAGAAAATGGAAAAAGAATTCTGTGATTACTTGCACTGTAAACATTCAATTGGAGTTTCTTCGGGAACTGATGCCCTTCTGTTAGCATTAATGGCAATTAATATCGGACCCGGGGATGAAGTAATCGTCCCGACATATTCTTTTTTTGCGACCGCCGGTGTTGTATCAAGATTAAATGCAAAATTGGTATTAGCTGATATTGACCCGGTTACTTTTAATATCAGTGTTGATGAAATAAAAAGGAAAATGACTTCAAAAACAAAAGCAATAATTCCGGTGCATCTTTATGGTCAAAGTGCAGCAATGGAAAAGATAATGAGAGTTGCTAGAGAGAATAATATTGTTGTGATTGAAGATGCAGCTCAGGCTATCGGCACACAATACAAGGATGGAAAATGTGTGGGAACAATAGGAGATATCGGCTGCTTTTCATTCTTCCCGAGTAAAAATCTTGGTGGTTATGGTGATGGGGGGCTTGTTACAACTAACGATGATGATTTGGCTTATATGCTTCGTATTAAAAGAGTTCACGGCGGTGAACAAAAATATTATCACAAAGTCATCGGTGGAAATTTTAGAATAGATGCTTTACAAGCTGCTGTGCTCAGAGTTAAACTTCCGCATCTTGATAAATGGTCGGAGAAGAGGCGATCAAATGCCGAATATTATTATGAACTTTTTAAGAAAGCAGGATTAGCAGAAGAACCCGGTAAAACTAAAATTGATGATAAAAATAAAGTGCTTCTTCCAAAACCTATTTATAAAGGTAATGCTGCAGTTAAAAACTATCATATCTATAATCAATTTATAATCAGAGTTCAGAACAGAGATGAGTTGAAAAAGTTTCTTACAGATAGCGAAATAGGAAATGAAATCTATTACCCGGTTCCATTTCATATGCAGGAATGTTTTGCAAATCTGAACTATAAGGTTGGTGATTTCCCCGAAGCTGAAAATGCTTGTAATACATCACTTGCTATTCCTATTTATCCTGAGCTAACAAAACAGCAGCAGGAATATGTCGTTCTGAAAATCAAGGAATTCATTCAGGGAAAATGAAAGTGTTTAAGAAATTTTCTTTTCTGAAAACGTTTTTACTTTTTGTGATTTTACTCTCCACAGATGCTTTTTTACATGCTCAGGTTGTCTATGAACCATTGTATGAAGATGTGTACAATTTTCTTGGCAGAGTAAGTCAGAAGGGAATTATTGAGTTTGACGATCTCATCAGACCTCTGCCAAGAAAGTATATCAGTGACAAGCTATTAGAGGCTGATTCTCTCTCATCTCAACTCACCTCACTTGAAAGAGACGAACTTGAATTTTTTCTTAAAGATTTTTTCCACGAAAGATGGCTTAGCGAGGGAAATAATAAACAGACCGAACACCTCGATTATTTTGGATATGATCCTTCGGATAGGTGGAGAATGTTTTCTTATGGTGGAGATGGATTTAAACTAAATGCTGACTTGATCCTCGGTGCTGAAGCTGGTTCAGTTAAAAATGCAAAGCAAACACATTTCTGGAACGGATTTTATTCTTACGGTTATATTTATGATGTTCTGGGATTCAGTTTTGATTTCAGGGATAATACCGAAAGCGGGTCAACGCTGGATAAAACAAAAAGCTTCACTCCTGAAACCGGAGTTAATGCCCGTACAGATCTTAATACTTATGAGTATTCTCCTGACAAAATGGAATACAGTGAAGCTAAGATGATGCTTGCGACCGATTGGAAGTGGGGAAGTCTTGCTGCCGGGAAAGAATTTATAGAGTGGGGTTATGGTGATAATGGCTTGCTAGTTATGTCACAAAAAGCTCCGTCGTTCCCATTAATAAGATTAGATATTAATCCCGTCGAGTGGCTAAGTTTTAATTACTTCCATGCGTGGTTATCTTCAGATGTTGTTGACACAACCAGTCTTTATCCGACGGATAATGGTGACTATAGATTTTTATTCAGGGACAAGTATCTGGCCTCTCATACATTAACAATCAAACCGACCAGAGGTCTCGATCTTTCAATTGGAGAATCGATTATTTATGCTGATCAACTTGAATTTCTGTATTTAATTCCAATAACATTTTTCCGGTTAGCAGACCATTATTTAAGCAGACAAGCAAATTCAGCTGGCAGTAATGCACAAATCTTTTTTTCGATCAGCTCAAAAGGGCATATTAAAAACACACACCTTTACGGCACACTATTAATAGATGAGCTGACAATAAACGGTCTGTTCGATCCGGAGGATCAGCGTAATCAGATTGGATTTACTTTAGGAAGTTCGTTAACCGATTTACCTTTTGATAATCTTACACTTAAACTCGAGTATTCAAAAATTTATCCTTATGTTTATCAACATTATATTAATACAACAACATACGAAAGTGCTTCGTACGTTTTAGGTCATTGGATGAACAATAATGCCGATCAGATATTTGGTTCATTGAAATACAGATTTATCAGAGGATTGGAAGCTGAAATTTGGGCAAGATATATTCGGCAGGGTGAACGTGCAGATGAAAGCCAGCAGTTTGTACAACCACAACCGCCTTTTCTTTTTGGTATGAGGACCAATTATACTTACTTAGGTGGACAGATTAAGTTTGAAATTATTCATGATCTTTTCGCACGTGCGAATTACCAGTATATGAAAACTTCAAAGCAACAAGAAGACTTGAGTTTTGTTGATGATAGCAATCAGGAATTTTATTTCGCTGTTTATTATGGATTGTAATTGGAAATTATATGGCTAATCAATCAAAATATTTAAATAAGAAGATTTACGTTGCTGGACACACTGGAATGGTTGGTTCTGCAATTACTAATGAATTAGTGAATTGTGGTTATAATAATCTCATTCTAAAAAACTATTCCGGCCTTGATTTAATCAAACAAGATGAAGTTGAAAAATTTTTTGAATATGAGAAACCAGAGATTGTAATTATTGCTGCGGCTAAAGTTGGTGGTATTCTTGCTAACAATACTTACCGTGCTGAATTTATTTATGATAACCTGATGATCGAAGCGAACATTATACATAATGCTTACAAAGCTGGAGTTGAGAAACTTATTTTTCTCGGTAGTTCCTGCATCTACCCAAAGTTAGCTATGCAGCCACTTAAGGAAGAATATCTATTATCAGATTATCTTGAGTTTACGAATGAGCCGTACGCAATTGCAAAAATTGCAGGGATAAAACTGTGTGAAAACTATTATCGGCAATATGGATGTAATTTCTATTCAGTTATGCCGACTAATATGTACGGTCCGAATGATAATTTCGATCTAAACACTTCTCACGTTCTGCCAGCACTCATCAGGAAGTTTCACGAAGCAAAGGAAAAAAATAAATCAGAAGTCGTTATCTGGGGAAGTGGGACTCCATTACGAGAATTTTTATTTGTAGAGGATCTCGCGGATGCAATTTTATTTTTAATGGAAAAGATTAATGCAAAAGATCTTTATGAACAGGGAATATCTCATCTAAACATCGGGACAGGTAAGGATCTCACAATTAATGAATTGGCTCAACTGATTGCCGAAATAATTGGTTTTAAAGGTAAGATAATACATGATTCTTCAAAACCTGATGGAACACCGCGTAAGCTGCTGGATGTTTCCAGACTAAATTCACTCGGTTGGAAATATAAAACTGAGCTGCGTGATGGAATAGTAAAAACTTATGAGCACTTTAAGAAAAAAAATCTTGGGTAGCAAAATGAAAAAGGCGTTAGTCACCGGAATTACAGGACAGGACGGAAGTTATTTAACAGAAATTCTTCTGGAAAAAGGATATGAGGTTCACGGTATAATTCGTCGAAGCAGTTCGTTCAACACGGGCAGGATTGATCATCTTTACAACGATCCGAAAATTCTAAACAAAAAAATGTTTCTGCATTATGGTGACCTTGTTGATACAAGCAACTTGAATCGGCTTCTAGAAAAAATTGAACCTGATGAAATTTACAATCTCGCGGCCCAAAGTCACGTTAAAGTTTCTTTCCAGATTCCGGATTACACAGCTCAAGTTGATGCACTTGGTACTTTAAGATTTTTAGATGCAATCCGTGAAGTTGGATTGAAGAAAGTCAAATTCTACCAGGCTTCGACGAGTGAACTTTATGGTAAAGCACAGGAAATTCCACAAAGTGAAAAAACCCCTTTCTATCCTCGTTCTCCGTATGGAGTTGCAAAACTTTACGGCTACTGGATAATTGTTAACTACCGTGAAGCTTACGACATCTTCGCATCAAACGGAATACTTTTCAATCACGAATCGCCGAGAAGAGGAGAAACATTTGTAAGCAGAAAGATCACACGAGCTGCTTCACGAATTGTAGCAGGATTGCAAAAAGAACTAACTCTCGGAAATCTAAATGCAAAACGTGACTGGGGTTTCGCACCAGAATACTGCGAAGGAATGTGGCGAATACTTCAGCATAAGGAAGCAGATGATTTTGTTCTCGCAACTGGTGAAACAAAAACTGTCCGCGAGTTTGTTGAGTTGTCTTTTAGGAATCTTGGAATTGAATTGGAATGGAAAGGCAAAGGAGAAAATGAAAAAGGAATTATCAAATCAATCAATCTTGAAAAAGCAAAGAAGCTGATCAGTTATTCCGCTAACAAAAAATTATTCATCAAAGATTTCACCACCAAACTAAAAAAAGGTGATACACTTGTTGCTATTGATTCTGTTTATTATCGTCCAACAGAAGTTGACTTGCTGATTGGCAATCCAACCAAAGCAAAAAAAATTCTTGGCTGGAAAGCAAAAACTAAATTTGAAGACCTTGTTAAGCTGATGATTAAGTCTGATATGGAGAAAGTTTTAAAAAGAGGATTTTAATCAGGACTTCATCCTCTATTAGCTTTTTTGCTACTCCATTTAACTTTAAATTTGTCCCACAAAAATCAACTTTAACGGATTAATATTGATGAAATTTACTTTCACCATTTTATTTATTTCTTTACTTTCAACTTCAGTCAACTACTCACAAACAGCAAAAACACAAAGATATAATCCTTTCTCAGGCACTCTTGTTTTTTCTGTTGAAGGAGGAACAACTCTGGCAAGTACAGATTACAGTGGTTTGGGTGTTGATTATCTTGGCAGACTTTCAATCGAGTATTTTTTTCCGGTAATGACAAGAAGCGGATTCGGTGTCAGAGCATTCGGTAATGCCGGTTTTCTTTCCGGAGGTGATACTAATCTTGATCCGCAGGAATTTAGAACAAATATTTCATCTATCGGTGCCGGAGTAATTTTCAATTTAAATATTGATGATATTTTCTTCCCTTATTTCTTTGCCGGAATTGCTAGTCTTACATTTAATCCAAAAGGTGAAGGTGGAGTTAAATTACCTAACAACGAGTCAGGTTTATACAGTACTACAGAAGCAAGTTACCTGGCAGAACTTGGGCTTCGTTATCCTGTAACAGAAAATTTATCACTTGCTTTTAGTACCGGAGTTCAAATATCACCAAATGACTGGCTTGATGATCAGGCGATTGGTGTCGGCAATGATATGTTTTTCACAATAATGGGAGGGATTTCTTATTCCTTTTTAACTGAATTTGATTCAGACGCTGATGGAGTAATCGATTCAAAAGATATGTGTCTTGATACACCTGCTGGCGTGAAGGTCGATGAATTTGGCTGCCCGATTGATACTGATAATGATGGTGTGGCGGATTATTTAGATGAATGTGCCGCAACACCTCAAGGTGCGTCTGTAGATAAAAAAGGATGTCCACTGGATTCAGATGGAGATAGTATTCCTGATTACACCGATCTTTGTCCGAACACTTCTCCTGGAATTTCAGTAGATGATTATGGATGTCCGTTTGATTCTGATGGTGACGGAGTAGCAGATTATCTCGACCAATGCCCGGCTACACCTTATGAAGTCGAAGTTGATAAATATGGTTGTCCGGTTGATGATGATTTGGATGGAGTTCCAGATTATCTTGATCAATGTCCCGAAACTTTGCCCGGTGTCCAGGTGGATCAGAAAGGATGCGAATTAGTAATAACACCACCTACCCCCGATGTAAATCTGGATCAGCTTGTACTTAGCTCAGAGACAAGTTTTGAATTTAACAGCGCTAAATTGAAAGAAGCTGCCTATCCTGAGCTAGATAAACTGCTTGCTCAAATGAAAGAATTTCCAATGTCACGATGGAAAATAGAAGGACATACAGACAATGTCGGTTCAGAAGATGGAAATATTAAGATGTCACAAATGCGGGCTGAGTCAGTTCTGAATTATTTTGTTTCAAGAGGAATACCACAGGTAAGATTTGAGGTTGTGGGATTAGGAAGTAAATCACCGGTTGCTGATAATACTACGCCTGAAGGTCAGGCAAAAAACAGAAGAGTAGAAATTAAGAGAATAGATAAATAATTAAATCAATAGAAAATTCGGAGGAATCATGTTCGATCCAAAATATAAATTCACTTGTGTTGATCGTTTTTTGAATTATGTAAAATACGATACACAATCAGATGAAGAATCATCTTCGTTTCCAAGTTCGGAAAAACAAAAAAAACTTTCTGCTGATCTTGCTAAAGAATTAAAAAAGTTGGGACTTAAAGATGCAGCGATGGATAAATGGGGTTACGTTATGGCAACACTTCCTGCCAATACTAATAGGAAAGTTCCACCGATTGCTTTCATTGCACATGTTGATACTTCACCCGCAGTTACAGGAAAAAATGTAAAACCGATAATTCATAAAAAATATAAAGGCGGCGATATAAAACTGCTCAAAGAAGGTAGAGTGATTAAGGTAAGTGAAAATCCAGATCTGAAGAATATGAAAGGCTTCGATATTATCACTACGGACGGATCGACACTGCTTGGAGCAGATAATAAAGCAGGCCTTGCTGAAATTATGGATGCAGTAAATTATTTATTGAAACATCCCGAAGTAAAACACGGTCCGATAAAAATATGCTTTACTCCTGATGAAGAAGTTGGCAGAGGAACAGAAAAAATTGATTTGAAAAAACTTGGTGCAAAGTATGCATACACCGTTGATGGGTCAAGTCGTGGTGAGGTTGAATCAGAGACTTTCAGTGCTGATATGGTCGTTTTGAAATTCATTGGTAAAAATATTCATCCCGGCTATGCAAAAAATCAGATGATCAATTCAATCAAAATTGCCGCAGCATTTATGGAAAGTCTGCCAAAGAAATTTCTATCACCTGAAACAACAGAGAAGCGACAGGGTTACGTCCATTGCACTACAATTAATGGTCTTGAAGAGTTTACCACTTTGAAAATAATTATCAGGGACTTCGAAACTCCAAAGCTGAAAAAGTATGAGCAGCTTCTTGAAAAATTAGCAGAGCGAGCTGTTGCAAAATTTCCTGGTTCAAAGTATGAATTCAAAGTAGTTAATCAGTATAGAAATATGCGTGAAGTTCTCGTTAAACACCCGCAGGTAACAAAGTATGCCGTTCAGGCGATGAGAAATCTTGGGATAAAACCAATCATGCATCCAATTCGCGGTGGTACGGATGGTTCTCGTTTATCTTTTATGGGATTGCCCACTCCAAACATTTTCGCTGGTGAACACAGTTTCCATTCACAGCTTGAATGGGTTGCGGTTCAGGATATGGAAATCGCAGTGAAGGTGATTGTGGAGATTTCAAAAATTTGGGAAAAGAGAAGTTAGTAGTTTGTTGGTAGTGGGTTGTAGGTAGTTAGCTGGTCAAATATGCCGAGTAAGTCAAGGCTCGAAGATTTAGAAGTTTACAGGATATCATTAGAGATTAGTGATAAAATCTGGAGTATTATAATTAATTGGGATAATTTTTCAAGGAATAATATTGGCGGTCAACTTTTACGAGCAATTGATAGCGTTGGTGCAAATATTTCTGAAGGATATGGAAGAGGAAGTAAATTAGATAATGCTCGTTTTGTAAAGATGGCAAGAGGATCTTTATTTGAAACAAAGCATTGGCTGACTATTTCGAAGAGACGAAATCTTTTATCAGATTCTGATACGAAGGAAATTCTTGAGGATATAGAAAGCCTTCTTCCAAGATTGAGTGCATATATAAACTATCTCTCTAAATCTTCGAACAATAAATGACTACTCACTACCGACTACCTATCAACCACCGAAAACCCGAGTTAATGGCTCCAGCCGGTGACTGGACTATGCTGCGAACCGAAGTAAAATCAGGCGCGGATGCAGTTTACTTTGGCGTTGAAAAGCTGAATATGCGAGCCAAAGCAAAAAACTTTTCAGTTGAAGAACTTCCCGAATTATCAAAATTCTGCAAATCGAAAAAAGTAAAGACATATTTAACTCTAAACACAATCGTATTTGAAGATGAGCTGAATGAAGCAGACAAAATTATCTCAGCAGCAAAAAAAGCAAAGATTGATAGAATAATCTGCTCAGATTTGGCAATTGCTGAACTCTGCAATAAAAATAAAATACCTTTCTGCATTTCAACTCAAAGTTCAATTTCGAATTCATTGGCCGCTTCGGTTTACAAAAAACTTGGAGCCGTTAGAATTGTTCTTGCCAGAGAATGTTCGATCGAAGAAATAAAAAAGATCAGAAAGAATACTGACCTGGAAATTGAAGCATTCATTCACGGGGCAATGTGTATTGCAGTTAGCGGAAGATGTTATATGAGTCATCACCTTTTTGGACAAAGTGCAAATAGAGGTGAATGCATTCAGCCGTGCAGACGAGAATATGAAGTTTATGATAAAGCAGCTAAAAAATCTCTTTTGATTGGTGATGATTATGTGCTTTCTCCAAAAGATCTTTGCACAATTGAGTTTATAGATCAGCTGATTGAAGCAGGAATCGATTCTTTCAAAATAGAAGGAAGGAAAAGAGCCCCGGAATATGTTGCAACCACAGTTTCAGTTTATAGAAAGGCAATCGATCTCTATTTTAAGAAAAAACTTACAGCGGAAAAGAAAAAAGAATTTCTGAAAGAACTTGAAAAAGTATACAACCGTGGATTCTCATCGGGATTTTATTTCAGCAAGCCATCCTCGGACGATTATGCAAGCGTTGAAGGAAGTAAGGCAACAACAAGAAAAGTGTATGTTGGAAAAGTTCTCAATTACTTTAAGAAACCAAAAGCTGCTCACGTACTTCTGGAATCCGGCAAACTGAAGGTGAATGATAAATTATTAATAATTGGGGAGACAACGGGTTTGCTTGAAGTAAAACTGGATAAAATGATTGTTGAAGAGAAATCTTCAAAGTCAGCACAAAAAGGAGATGAGGTTACTTTTGTTACCTCGGTGCTTGTTCGTAGAAATGACAAGGTATATCTGGTTGAGCAATCACAATAACACACTGAATTTGCTTATATTTCTTTCTATTTCACTTTACCCCAAAACTTTGAACAGCCTCAGCAATTCAGTATTTTTCGACCCAATTTTCATTCAAAACCAAACAAGAAAAAACTGAATAATTATGCGGTTAAGTAAGTATTTCGTTCC
>Ga0208980_10001250_pt1 | contig 15277 bp, 13 predicted proteins | sample WetSurMetagenome_3_FD_187993 | JGI IMG/M metagenome (GOLD analysis project Ga0208980, IMG submission 187993) | Wetland microbial communities from Twitchell Island in the Sacramento Delta, sample from surface sediment Aug2011 Site A1 Bulk (version 2) | ecosystem: Environmental > Aquatic > Marine... | reverse complement strand
CATATTTACGGATTATTCTTTTTCTACTTTAAACCACATGCATTTTACGAAAACCTGCTTGCGCCGGGTGCCGAAGTTCCCTGGCATTTTGCAATGATCGGCAATTTAATCCCTGTCTCGGGCGTGATATATACATATTTAACTATCCGCGAAGCTATCAAATACAACAACAGAATAAAGGAATCATTTTCAAACATTGATAAAATTAATCTGCGATGGCTTATGTATTTCGTGATTGGGTCTGCTGCTATCTGGCTGATTGTAGTTCTGGTGTATGCAACGAATATTATTTATGGAGATGATCTTCGTGCAAATAATGTTATTTATATAGGAATGGCTGTGTTCATATTCCTGATTGGTTACAGAAGTCTGCGTCAGCCGGAAGTTGTTTTGATTGAGCCGGATGAATTGCAACAAAAACAGTCAAAAGATAAAAGTGAGTCATATAAAAGATCTGGATTATCTGATCAGCTTGCTGCTGATGCTTTGAAAAAACTGAATGATATAATGGAAAACGAAAAGCCTTACTTAAAGAATGAACTGAATCTTTCCGAACTTGCGTCTATGATCAATATTTCCACTCATAATCTATCTGAAGTGATTAATACTAAGCTTAACCAAAATTTTTATGATTTCATTAATAAATATCGTGTTGAAGAAGTAAAAAGATTAATTGAAAACGACAGAACAGGAAAATTCAGTCTGCTTGGACTCGGATATGAAGCAGGCTTCAGTTCTAAAACTGCATTTTATTCTGCGTTTAAAAAAGTTACGGGCATCACTCCTGCACAGTACAGAAGCAATACCCGGAAAGAAATAATTGCGTAACTCTATCTGCTGATGTCAAAATCCAAATTTGAAATCAAGAGCCGTGGACCAGCCGCTGAAGCTTGCATCAGAGAGATCGGCATAGTTGACACCGGTAGCAAAACGATAGCCCAGTGAATACCCAAGACCAAACCAATCTGTAATTTGATAATTAATTGAAGCTCCAGGTTCCATCATAAAGAAATAATCATGACCGCCTAAGTTTTCATAATCGGCACGACCAGCACCGATCATTATCATCCCTGTTAAATAAAATTTGTCCGACAGGTTGTGTTTGTAAGCTAGCTCTGCACCGCCGTAACCAAAATGAAGTTCATCCTTTCCCTCCTGATTAATATATGAACCTCCTAATTTGTCAGGGATCAATCCGTGTGCAACTAATCCAATGCTAATATTTTTATTAATATTATAACCGGCTCTCATTCCGCCGAAAAGTCCCCAGCCTCCATTTAAAGTAGCTGCTTTGCTGACCAGGTCGACATAAAACCGATTTAGTCCATTATTTCCCTGAGGTGTGAAGGAAATATCCTGTGCAGATAATTGAAAGGTGATAAATGCTACAAAAACTGCAATTAGAAAATTTTTCATTTTATAAATCTCCTTGTTTATTAAAAATTACGCCGCAAAAGTATCTCATCTTAAAAGCCAAATCGTTCTATTAGATGGGATAGAACTACATTCCTGCTCTTTACTGTGGGAAAGAACCGTGTGGTGTGATATACAGCATAAACTCCAAGTCCTCATCCTTAACTTGTTTCAGGATCTGCATTCGTAGTGGGATTGAAGTGTTTACCTGCCCGGCGAAGTTTGAAAGTCGAAGACGGATTATTGCAATCCGCCTCAGGCTGAGAAGTAATATGCTTTCTGTCCGTAGTCCCGTCCATCATTCTGGTCAGAACAATGAGTCTCATCTCTTGCTGCAAGCTTTTCCCCTTTTGGTTTAATGTAATAATATTCCTTTAAGTATATAACCGTTCTTGCATCTGCCATTCCATTTTTAATCTACTCTCCCCGCCAAATTTAGTCCCCCCGACAAAATTTTGTTGCCGTAATTTTCACACAAAATCAATATTCTGTATATATAACTGCGCTTTTTTGATCAACATTTTTGCGTAGACTTATGGAACACTAATTGAAACTTATTAGGCTTTATTTATAATATTAAAGGAATCTTATGAAAACTAACAAATTAACAATTTTATCAATCGCGGCTTCTTTCTTAATGCTATTTGCATTTTCCGCCTGCGATACAACCGAAAACAATAATGCTACAATGTCATTATCATTTTCAAATAACACTGCACTGCAAAAACCAAATGCTAGCGTTATCGAGTTAGATACTGCAAAAATTCTTATTCGCGATATTAAAATCAAAAGTAAAAGCGGAACAGATTCAACCAGTATTAAAGTCGGACCGTTTGTTATAAAACTAAATCTTTCCGGAATCACGACTGATTTTGCTATTGGCAACATTCCGGCAGGCAGCTATGACAGGATTAAGTTCGAAATTCATAAAATCGAAGCCTCAGAAACATTATCCGATCCTGAATTCAGAGAAGGTACAGATGAGTCTTTAAGATATTCCGTAATTGTAAAAGGAAAACACAACACATTGCCATTCATTTACAAATCACGTAAATCAGCCAAGCAGGATCTAAAGTTAGAAACCCCGGTTATTGTTGAGGAAAATGGTATTGCTAACCTTACGATAACAGTTGATCCGTTTACTTGGTTTGCAGATAGCACTAATATTCTTGACCCCACAGATCCCGCAAATGAAAATGATATAGATAATAATATCAAAGAGTCATTCAAGAAAGCATTCAGAGATAACAACCACGATGGAAACGAAGACTAATTTATAATTTGTAAAAAGGCGGAACTTCTCCGCCTTTTGTTTTTCCAGCTCTCCTCTTTTAATTGCTTATACCTTTTATCTTTAGAAAAATTCTTACCTCCCGATTCTTTGCCCATCAAATTTCCGAAAATATTTATTGAGATAAATTAAGGGCATAGTTAAGTTTGTGCTACCAATGAGTTGTAGAATTAATTTTATCATAAGAAGAAGGCAAAAATTATGAGGCCAGGAAAATTAATTATCGTTATTGTATTTGTGATGTTTTGTGAATTAACATTTTCACAGTCATTCATTAAAATCACTGAGGGTGTATTTGTGAATGACGGCGGATGGAGCTATGCAATGTGCTGGGCAGATTTTAATAACGACGGGTACCAGGATTTATTCGTTACCAATAATAATTCCAGCAATCAAAATAATATGATGTACTTTAATGATGGAGCCGGAGGATTTACAAAAGTCACTGCGGGTCCTGTGGTAAACGATGGAGGTTCTTCTTATGGCTGCACAGCGGCTGATATCGATAATGACGGTGACATAGATTTGTTCGTATCAAACTATAATGAAAATAATTTTCTCTATCTAAATAACGGGGATGGAACATTCACAAAAGTTACAACTGGCAGCATAGTTAACGATGGCGGGAAATCTGTCGGCTGTGCTTTTGGTGATTACGATAATGATGGCTTTGTAGATTTATATGTTGCTAACAGGGATCAAGCAAATTTTCTTTACAAGAATAATGGTGACGGAACTTTCACAAAAGTTACAACTGGGGAAATTGTAACTGATATAGCAAATTCCGGCGGCTGCAGCTGGGGAGATTATGATGATGACGGTTACATTGATTTATTTGTTGCAAATGCCACTAATGATTGTCTGTATAAAAATAACGGCGACGGCACCTTTACTAAAATTACTAATGACCCGGTAGTTAATGAATCAGAGTATTCTACTGGCGGAAGCTGGGGAGATTATGATGATGATGGAGATATTGATCTTTTTGTAACGGGCGGACTGGTTGGCAGCAACTATAACAGATTATTTAATAATAATGGTGATGGCACATTTACAAAAATTACTAATGACCCGATTGTTAATCCTTTGTTCTGGGCTGGAGGCAGCGCCTGGGGTGATTACGATAATGATGCTGATCTTGATATGTATGTTGGCGGTTATGATGGCATAAACAGGTTGTACACCAATAACAACAACGGAACATTTACAGCTGTTGATACCGGCATCGTTGTAACCGATGCAAATTATAAAAAAGGTGCGGGATGGTGTGATTATGATAAAGATGGTGATATAGATCTTTTTGTAGCAAGGAATAACTTCTTCGGTGGGAATAATTGTTTTTATAAAAATCTCGGGAATAGTAATAGTTGGATTAATATAAGGTGTATTGGCACTACATCTAATAAATGCGGAGTAGGTGCAAAGGTATTTGTAAAGGCAAATATAAACGGTACGATTAAAAAGCAATTACAGGTAATCACTACACAATCGGGAGGCAACCATAGCGGGATGAACAATCTGAATCCTACTTTCGGATTGGGAGACGCATCAGTTGTTGATTCAATTATTGTAATCTGGCCGGGCGGAATAAACGACAGAGTTGGGCAAACTTCCGTGAATCAGTTTATCACAATTAAAGAGGGTGAAGGAGTTACTAATGTCCGCAATAATAATCCTTCTACGATAACAGGATACCATTTAACCGCAAATTATCCAAATCCTTTTAATCCCGCTACAATGATTCGCTACTCAATACCCGATGAATCTTTTGTGAGCATTAAAGTTTATAACATCACCGGTAAAGAAATAACCACTTTGGTAAATAGAGTACAAACTGCGGGAGAATATCAAATAACTTTTGATGGAAAAAATCTTGCAAGTGGTGTTTATTTGTTAAGAATGAGCGCCGGTGAATTTAGTTCGACAATTAAAATGAATTTGCTCAAATAAAAAATCTCATTGTCACACTGGGTACTTCGACAGGCTCAGTATAAACTCTGTTGAAGTGTGGCTGGGCTGCCATTCTGAGCGAAGCGAAGAATCTTCTTCCTCGCTTTTTACAAAATAATCGCTGAGAAGAGCAGTGAAGCAATTAACTTTGTCAAACACAATTCCTGTTAAAAATATTTATACGACCAGGGAGATCTTAAACAACTATGATTACTTGTAAAAACTGTAACCATCAATTTGAAGGACAGTTCTGCAATAACTGCGGGCAAAGCGCAGATACACAACGACTGGATTTTAAATTCCTTCTAAAAAACCTTCATAAAAATTTTCTTAAATATTTTCATAAGGGAATTTTCTATACTTCTCGGCAACTGTTTACCAGACCCGGACACTCTATCCGGGAATACATTGAAGGCAAGCGCGTACAGCATTTTGAACCGATTGGTTTGTTAATAACATTCGCCGCTTTGTACGGTGTGCTCTATCATACTTTCGGTATCAATATGTTTTCAGGTCTTTCAGATAATACTTTGAGCGGAAAGTTAGACTTCAGAAGTGCGGGCAACTGGATTGCCGATCATTTTGCTTTGGTAACTCTTCTCTTTGTTCCGGTTTATTCGATAGGTTCATTCTTATCATTCCGGAAACAGGATTATAATTTTTACGAGCATATTTACCTAAATACTTTTTTAGCCAGCCAGAGACTGCTGCTCAGGATTGCAACATTTCCACTGCTTGTATTTCTAGATGGGACAGAAAACATTTTTATTCTCAAGGACCTGTATATCCTGGCAGATATAATATTAATGGTCTGGAGCTACACACAATTCTTTAATAAGGTCAAAAGAATTAAAGCACTCCTTCTAAGCATACTAAGCTATGCAATATTCTTTGTCATTTTAATTGGGCTGATAGTGGTAGTCGTTGTTTTATTGTGAATAGATGGTATGTAAATAAAAATTTTTTTCTTGCCTGCCTGGCGAATCCCGATTTATCGTGAGAAGACGGGCCTACACTGAGCGAAGCCGAAGTGTCATTCCGGCTCCCACCAAATCTATCCGGCTATGGCAGAGGTGGACAGTTAAGATTTTAACAGTTCCACGTATTTTCTTATCTTAATCACCAGTTAAGTTTAAACATAAAGGAGCCTGCTATGAAAATTTACTATACACTTTTAGCAATCCTGTTTTGGGCAGCTGTTGTGCAGCCAATAACTATCAGAGTCCCTCAGGATTTTACTGAAATCCAATCAGCAATAAATGCGGCGCAGGATGGCGATACCATTCTTGTTTCTAGAGGAAGATATATTGAGAATATTAATTTCAGAGGGAAAGGAATAATTCTCACCAGCAATTTTATTTTTTCAAATGATCTGGAGGACATCGATTCCACGATAATTGATGGAAGCGAGCCAGGCGATCCGGATACAGCAAGCTGCGTATTAATGTATAAACCAAACCAGTCATTTTCAGATGATTCATCTGCAGCATTAATTGGATTCACGCTTACGGGAGGAAAAGGAACAGCGTGGAATGATGAACATGGTTCCGGTAATTATTATAGGGAAGGCGGTGGAATACTCATTCAGTATTGGGCACCAAGAATCCGGTTTAATATAATAAAAGACAACGAGGCTTATGACAAAACCGGATTGGTAAGCGCCGGAGGCGGTGCTATAAGATGCGGTGATGGTAATCCGCTGATTGAAAATAATCTTATACTTCACAACCGTGGCAGATACGGGGCGGGAATTGTATTTAATTATTCGGGTGGAGTTATACGTAATAATGTGATAGCAGATAATTATGGCGGAGAAGATTATGCCGGAGGTGGATTATGGATTCTTGCCAACAGGTTTGATAATAAAATTAAAGTAATTGAAAACAATACGATCGTGAATAACTCCTCGGTTTTACCCGGAGGAGGAATATTTCTTTGGTCAGCTAATGGAAACTATGTGAGGAATAATATTGTCTGGGGAAATACTGCACCAGCAAATCCCCAGATAAGAGTTGAAGGGAGTTCTGCTGAAATAATTTATAATGATGTTGAAGGTGGATATACCGGAGTAGGAAATATAAATCTCAATCCTGATCTTCTTCAGCCGGGTTACTATTTGAACGATACTTCACCGTGTATCGACGCAGGAAAAGACAGTATTGTCTTCAACGATCGGGAAGATCCATTAAATCCCGGGAATGCATTATGGCCATCTAAGGGTACTTTAAGGAATGATATGGGAGTTTTTGGCGGACCTAATTGCTCAGATCTCCCGCAGATTATTACATCAATTGATAATGAATCACAAGGAAACATTCCAGATGATTTTAAACTATATCAAAACTTTCCCAACCCGTTCAACCCGATCACTAATATTTCTTTTTCAATACCTTCCGCTGCTTTTGTCACTTTGAAAGTCTATGATATTCTGGGTGACGAGGTAGTAACTTTAATAAATTCGGAAAGACCTGCTGGTGAATACAGAATAACATTTGATGCATCCACCTTAACGAGTGGTGTATATCTTTACCGGTTAAGTGCAGGCAACTTTACGGAAATGAAAAAGATGATTCTCCTTAAATAAATCTTCGGCGGGCAGGCAAGCCTGCCCTGAGTTTATCGAGGGGTTCAGGGTGACAACATTGAGCACATTTACCAGGCATACCCGATATCAAATCTTAACGCGGGTGCAAAGCCGTCGTAATCATCAAAACTTTCATCGCTGCCAGAAAAGAAGTAATAATCAACACCAATACCAAGGCCAATGGCAAACTCATCGCCCGGGAACCACTGCCAGCCAACCAATCCACCGACCGAAGTGATAGAGGCATCTTCGTCATTCACTTCATCGGTAAGACTGTTGTAAGATACATTGGGTGCAAAATAAAATCCACGTAAATTTTTTCCTTTAGGATAAAACCTTGCTTCTGCATTTATACCAAACCCGTTTATGTCCTTTGGTGTAGGCATCTGGACTCCAACACCAATTACAGTTGCATCACTGATTTTGTAAAAGTATGAAATATTATAGAACAGCAGGAACTTCAGCGGGTTGATAACTATCATACTATTGCGCGGTGTAATATCTTCAGCCTCTGCGATGGTGACAGATTCTGTATAAATTGTATCTCCTGTTACAGGGTCAATCGTCCATTTTTTTTCATCTGTCCGCTCCTGACCATATGCGGATGTGAGTATTGCAATTGCGATCATCATAGTTATTGAAAAAATCTTCATTGTATTAACTCCTTAGAGATGTTTGTAGATTTAACTTACAAATCAGAGATGACAACTAAAATGCCATTCTACTAACAATTTAGTAATGACTGATAAGCGGTTACTAAAAAGGATGGGCTATAATGAACCTGATAATTCACTGAATAATTAAGACAAAGAGTATATTACTTTGTACAGGAATTGAGGTGAATACTATACGATATATTTAACAGTGCTGACTTTTTAGACACTGATATTATTAATGTCATGAAAACATTTGTGACATTGCTATGCAAATTTTCCTTTCACAGGTTCCGGATTCCAACATGGCCGGGCAGGCAAGTCTGGAATGACAAAAAGTTTTTACTATCCTTTAATCACAGCTTTTAGTTAAGTGCAGGAAGTATATAGTTATTCATTATTTCATCGTTCGGTGGATTGCTGACATAATTGGCTCCCGTAAAAACCACCACCATATTTTCAGAGGGGATAATAATTATCTGCTGTCCTCCCCAGCCTTCAGCATTAAATGAATAATATGTATGGATGCCGGCGTGATATCTTTTTAACCACCAGAGATATCCATACCCGTATGCCCAGTTAACCGGAGGAGTAATGTGGTTCTGTATAGATACGTTAACCCATTCTTCGGAAATAATCCTTGTGCCATTCCACATACCTTTTTTCAGATAGAGGTAACCAATTTTTGCCATGTCTCTTGGAGTTATATAAACATCACCGTGGCAGCAGGTAATTCCGGAAGGATATAACGTTTGCCAGTTATAGTTTGTTATTCCAAGCGGACTAAACAAGTGTGTATGCGAAAAACTTTTCACGTTTATGCCGGAAGCTTTCCTTACTATTTCTCCGAGTAAATCAACCCCGCCGCCGTTGTAGTAGTAAGCGGTTCCGGGTTCTGTAATTACAGGCTTGCTCAGCAGGTAATAAACCGGATCGGGTGATTGATTAAAACGTACAATGTCATGATTGCCCTGCGAAATCGAAACGTCCCATTCATTCCACTGCAACCCGCTGGACATTGTTAGCATGTGTTTAATGGTTATCTTCTCTTTCTGCGGATCAATAAGAGATGAGTAGTCGGGAAAGTAATCAAATATTTTGTCATCAACACTCTGTATAAATCCTTTTTCAATTGCAATACCTACGAGCACAGATGTAAAACTTTTCGTGGCAGAATGAGTGTTGTGTCGTGTATCTCTGTCAAAATTAATGTAATCTCCATGAAAATTTTGTCCGGTATAATCAAAATCGTGGCCGGGAAAATATTCCTCAAAAACCAGCTTATCGTTTTTAATAATTACAACTGAATGTACTTCCCGATAAGTATTGTTATTTATTTTATTGATAAGAGTTTCCAATCGCGATGTATTCATCCCTGCCGAGCTTAACGATGCCGTTTGCCAGCCATCGTTTGTTTCTTCGGGTACTGTATAAATGTAGCTGCCATCCGGTGGATTTGATGATGGGTCTTCTTCACAGGAAAAGAATATGTTACCCAAAACTATTATTAGTAGAAGAAGAAAAATATATTTTATTTTCATAACAATTGTCCAGATTAAAGTCTTACAGCTCCTATCTTAATTTATATTATCAGGATTTATAAGTAAATACCGGTTAAGTGCCGGTACGCAAAGAGATGAGATTTTTGAGTCAGTGGTTAATTTCTTAAACTATTCTTTGACGAGCAGGTATTTCTTTTCGTAGATTCCGGGTCAAGCCCGGATTGCCAATGTGGGAGATTGCTGCGTCTTCTCTCTCCTCGCAATGACAATGCGGAAAAAGATTCCGGATCGGAGTCCGGAATGACTGGTCTGTCAAATAACAAAAACACAGATTCCTTTGTGAAAATCACTCGCCAAACGTTAAAAACTTACCGCTAATCCCAAATGGTTTGAATCTCTGCTTCAGGCAGACTAAGTTTTTAACTGATTGGGTGAGATGCAATTCAACTAACTATTTAACAATAATTTATTTTGGAGGTATATATGCAAAAATATTTTTCAAACGCGGGATTTATATTAACCGTAATCCTGTTTGCTGTTTTATTAATATCCGGATGCGCAAAACAAACGGACAAAGATAAGATAGCCGTAACAACAATGTCATCAGAAGCCAAAGATGACTTTCTAAAAGGCCGCGAACTTTTTGAAAAGCTGCGTCAGCGCGAATCACTTCAATACTTCGAAAACGCTTTTTCAAAAGATAATACGTTTGCTATGGCATATTATTATCACACACTTGCAAATCCCACCACAAAAGGATTTTTTGAAGATCTTAATAATGCTGTTGAAGCCTCAGCCAATGCTTCTGAAGGAGAACGGCTGATTATTCTTGCATTAAAGGCCGGTATAGATGGAAATCAAAAATTGCAGGAAGAACACTTAAAAAAATTAGTTGAACTTTATCCCAATGATGAAAGAGCGCATGGACAGCTTGGTCAATTTTATTTCGGGCTGCAAAAGTACGACCTTGCAGTTGAACATCTCAAAAAATCAACTGAGATAGCTCCTGATTATACATCCTCATACAACATGCTTGGTTATTCTTACAGTAATCTGGAAAATTATAACGAAGCGGAAAAAGCATTTAAGAAATACATTGAGCTTATTCCCGATGATCCGAATCCGTATGATTCTTACGCCGAAATGCTTTCTAAGGTCGGAAGATATGAAGAATCAATCATTCAATATAAAAAAGCACTTGAAATCAATCCGGATTTCTTCAATTCTTATATGGGGATTTCCAACAACCTAACGTACATGAACAGATATGATGATGCTATTGCTAATTGCGATAAGGCTTATGATATTGCAAAGAACGACGGCGAAAAGCGGTTTGCACTTTTTACTAAAGCAGTCACCTATGTTGATGCAGGCAAAACAGACAATGCGCTTGAAGAAATTCAGAAGCAATATGATCTTGCAAAAAACATTAATGATGCGGGAGCGATGACGGGCGATTTAAATGTAATAGGTAATATTCTTTTTGAGGCTGGAAGGTATGATGAAGCAAAGATAAAATTTGAAGAGGCATTGTCTGTTATGAATGGTTCAGATTTAGCCGAGGAGGTTAAGGATAATAACAGAAGATTAAATCTTTATAATATGGGAAGGATTGCATTGATGACTGGGAATATTTCAGATGCAAAAGTGCATGCTTATAAATTTCTCGCCGGGGCAGAAGAGAAAAACAACACTTTCCAAATATGGCTCGCACACTCACTTAATGGAATGATTGCCTTACAGGAAAAAGATTATAAGAAAGCAATGAGTGAATTTGAAAAATCAAGCCTGCAGAATCCACAGACATTTTATTATATGGCATTAGCTTATGCAGGAGATGGCAATACTGCAGAGGCAAAAAGATTCGCAGGTAAATGTGCAAACTTTAATTCGTTGATTAACATAAATCAGGCGTTTGTTAGAAATAAAGCTAAAGAAATGTATACAACTTTATAGAATCTTGCCGGGCAGAATAAAAATTCCGCCCGATTTTTTACCTAAACGTGTGATATCATTCCCGACAGATAAATTTCTAATCGCGGGTGGGTTCCAGCATATTTTGTTTAATAAATTGCTTGGAGAAGTCAGATCCGTCTTCGTCCTTCGGACTACGCCGGACAAGCAAGCAGTAATAACCTAAACTACCAGCTTTCACCCTGCTGCTCCAATAATGAGCAGCAGGATGAAACAAAGAATATGATTAGCAGGGTATGTTAAAGAACTGCAATATTTCACACTGGTCAAAACCAAGGGAAACCATTAGATCAATAATTTCCTGTATCCCGATATTAAGATGATACCTTAGCATATTTAGTATCTCATCAACGCCGTAGCCGGTGTTGTATAAAGCAGTAACTATCTGCGGTATTGTGAGGTTGTAGATATTCTTAAGCACGTCGGCAGATTTTTCTGCGCTCGCATTCAATACTTTTAAAAGAGCGATTGTCTCTTCTGCAGAATAATTATAATGCTCTTTCAACAGAGCAGCAACTTCTTCAAAAGTGTAGTTCAGATTAATAAGCTCGGCGGCAATCTGGCTTACCTGGAAGTTCAGTTCTTCAAGCAGAGCTGCTGCCTGAAAAACAGTAAGGCTGTATAGTTCTTTAAGCGCACCCAATGCTTCACTAACAGGATAACTGTTTTGAGTAAGGAACTGCATTACTTCCGATGCTGTCCGGTTATAAATTGATTTGAGCACTCGGGCTATTTCGGCAGCAGTGAGCCTTGCATTAAGCATAATTTCTTTAATGTCTTCCTCCGTCAGGGAAAAAATATTTTTCAAAAGTCTTATGATTTCCGTAACGTCTTCGCCGGGAACAGTCAGGAACCCAAGTATTTCCGCGGGCAGCTTACCATAAATCTCTTTAAGTATTACTACCCTGCTTTCAAGTTCCTCTACCTTTTGTATAAAATATTTAAGGTCGGCGGGTTTTAATTTTAGTTCTGCTGTGTACTCTGCCAAAATTAATTGTGCTACATCTGATGCTGTTTTATTTTTAAGTACCTCTATTAAAACCGGCTCGGCCAGCCTCGGATTGTAGTCGTAAGCAATATGGATAGCCTTCGTCAAATCAGCTGCTGAGTAACCGGCGTTATAAAGTGATTGCAGCAGGACATTGTCCTCAAAAGAGAATTCTCTTTTAATTGTTTTGGCAGTTTCAATAACATCCACACCCTGTCTATAAAGTTCTGCCGATCTGCTGTTGAGTTTTTCACTCTCCGGTACATTGGGCTCGGTCGGTGCTTTATCCTCGCTGCAGCCGGCAAGCAAAAGAATTAAAAACAGTGCGGTTAAAAAGCTTATGTATTTCATTTTTGTACTCCTATTATTTGTGAAACCTGTTCCCAATCTAAGTAACGGCAGGAGTGGTTATGTCATAAAGATATCAGGATAATGTAAAAGAATTGTAATTATTTTGAAGGTGGATTGTATTGCTGTCCGCCCAATTATTTATTCACAAAAAGATGAAATCTGATCAATCTTTAATCTCATATAATGAAATGCGCCTGTCTGTCAGTAACCGGGGCCGGAGTAACAAAGCAATGGATTCCTGCTCGTCCCGGAGACGAAGTCTACGGACTTCCGCAGGACCGAGAATACGCAGGTAAAATTCTTCCCTTCTCACCTATTTTAACCACTATACTTTAAAATATTTGCCCGCTTCATTCGTCTTTATTAATAAGAAATAAAAACCGGTTAATGACAGAACAAGCAAAAACAATTGAAAAGACTTTCGTTAAGGAAAAAAGTGCGTTATTCAATTTTATCAGGAAGTTCGTTCCATCAAGAGAAGATGCTGAAGATATCTTACAGGATGTGTTCTATCAGTTTATCAGTTATGCAAATGTTGAGCTAATAGAAAGAGTAAATAGCTGGCTTTTTAAGGCGGCAAGAAATAAAATAATTGATAAGAACAGGAAGAAAAGAACGGAAAGATTTTCAGAGCTGGTCCAGGAAACTTTTGACGGAGAAGAAATTTTTTCGATAGAAGATTTTATTCCTTCAATCGAATTAACTCCCGAAGATTTATTTCTTAAGGATGAGTTCAATGAAAAGTTTGAAACAGCTTTAAATGAGCTTCCACCGGAACAACGTGATGTTTTTTTGATGAATGAGGTCGACGGATTTTCTTTCAATGAAATTTCGGAAATAACAGGTTTGTCAGTTAATACGCTTCTATCGCGGAAACATTACGCGGTAAAGCAGCTAAAGAAAAAATTAAATAACTATATAAGTGAGTAAAATTATGTGTCATACAAACAAAAAAAGATTTATCGCACGGGGCATTGGGTTCGGAATATTGTTTGCCGGGTTATTTTCTCTTCTGGTGTTTTTATTATGGAACTGGCTTATGCCCGCAATATTCGGATTGGCCACAATAACCTTCATCCAGGCATTCGGTCTGTTAATCTTGTCTAAAATATTATTCTTTGGTTTTCACAGGGACAGCCATTCTCATCGTTTCAGATCGAGAGAGTACTGGAAGAGAAGATTTGAAGAAGAGAATAAGTCCGCAAGTGAAAATTTAAGCGGAGAAAGCATTTAAACTAAGTAACACACCCCTGCTTTTAGTTTCCTCCTGATATATCAGGAGGAATTTTAAAGGGGTGTGTAATAAACCCAGCGCTCTTTGTGGTTAAGATTTTAACTTCAGTCAGTTTCGATTCCAAACTTAACAGAAAGTCATCAGCACGAACCCTGCTTTAGCGACCTATTATTATTTTTAGTTAGTGACAAGTTCCCAGCCGATATCCCATGGTATAGGATAGGTAAAATAATATTCAACGTTATAAATGTCATATTTAAGGTCTTTATAATATATCTTAACTGAAAACACTTTAGTCTTCCAAGTAATATCATCTAAAAAGTATGCTGTAAGCGTGCCTGTTATGAGAAGATAATCTTTATCATTTTCAAATTTAAATAGATACGCCTGTCCAACACTTACTTTTGCTAATTGTTCATCGCTCATTGATTTAGGAATAAAAGCATCGTTCATACTAAATGACCCGCTGGCAATATCTCCACAATAAAATTTTCGTATTGTGCCTGTAAAAACTATTTGTTCTGCATTCCACGAAAGCAAAGTATTATGTGGTGGATCGCAAAAAACTTTGGGCACACCGATATAAATATTTAATAACTGATCTATAGGCTCCTGCCACTTTGTTTTTTCGCATTCATCTTCAGGCTCAGTTCCATCTTCACAGATGTTACATAAAAAGAGAGTGGCTGAAATTAAGAAAAGAAAAGAAATTCCGGTAGGCTTCATACGCACCATCCTTCCTATAAAATATTTGAAAAAAATGTTTTAACCAGATACAGATCTGCATCATTAACAAACCTTTTTATAAATATCTTTACAACGCATCTCCCCCGTGCAAAGAAAGGCGGAGTATAGAATTAATGCAGGTACGGATTATTTTTACAAATACACTTAAAACTTAAAAGAAATTTCCTCAATCTTCAATTAACACTCAGCAAGCATTGTTTTAATAGTAAAGGCTTAATTGCTGATAATGTTTGTATTTTGTGAATTGAGCCAAAGGCTCACCAGCCCGCCATTAGCGTTCAGGCGGGTCAGCCTCCGGCTGAGAAACATAACCTGAAGAAGTCAGACAAGATTTTATCGTTCCCACCGATATTTCTTTCTTAGATTCAGGCAATAGCACATAAAAAGAAATGTTTTAAGCTTTTCTGTTTACACGACCTTAAATAATTGGCGTATAAAGAATAAATAAACGAAGTGTAAAACGAAGAATGCTGTCTGAGTCCCTGGTTAGTGACGAGTTCATTCTTCGTAACGGAGTGAATGAAATTCTTAGCCAATTATTTACAGCCTTGATTCTTTGTTACTTTCTTATCAAGAAGAAAGTAAGAAAA
>Ga0208980_10001249_pt1 | contig 15285 bp, 12 predicted proteins | sample WetSurMetagenome_3_FD_187993 | JGI IMG/M metagenome (GOLD analysis project Ga0208980, IMG submission 187993) | Wetland microbial communities from Twitchell Island in the Sacramento Delta, sample from surface sediment Aug2011 Site A1 Bulk (version 2) | ecosystem: Environmental > Aquatic > Marine... | reverse complement strand
CCGGTCCGTTCTGCTTGCGGACCCGGTCTTGATCTGACCGACGTTCGTCGCCACGGCAATGTCAGCGATGGTCGTGTCCTCGGTCTCACCCGATCGGTGGCTGATGACGCTCGTGTACCCAGCGCGCCTGGCCATCTCGATTGCCTCAAGTGTCTCGGTCAGTGTTCCGATCTGATTGACCTTGACCAGGATCGAATTGGCCACTCCCAGGTCGATTCCTTTCTTGAGAAACTTCGTGTTGGTCACAAAGAGATCGTCGCCGACCAGCTGCACCTTCGTCCCGAGTGCCTGCGAGAGCTTCTTCCAGCCGTCCCAGTCTCCCTCCGCCATGCCGTCTTCGATGGAAACGAACGGATATTTCTTCACCCAGTTCTCGTAGAACTGGACCATCTGTTCGGGAGATTTTGCCGATTTGTCCGACTTCCCAAAAACGTACATGCCCTTCTCGAAGAATTCGCTCGATGCGGCATCAAGGGCCAGAAAGATGTCCTTCCCGGGAGCATACGAGGCTTTCGTGATCGCTTCGAGAATCACCTCCACGGCTTCATCGTTCGACTTCAGGTTTGGAGCAAACCCTCCCTCATCCCCCACCGCGGTATTGTATCCCTTCTTGTGCAGGACGGATTTGAGCGCGTGAAATACCTCGACGCCCATCCGGAGACCCTCGGCAAATGATTTGGCCTCGGCAGGAACAATCATGAACTCCTGCATGTCAACGTTGTTGTCGGCATGCTTGCCACCATTGAGAATGTTCATCATCGGGACCGGTAACGTGCGTGCACTCGTGCCCCCGATATACCGGTACAGCGGAAGCCCCAGGGAAAGGGCTGAAGCCTTTGCCGCCGCCAGAGAAACACCCAGAATGGCATTGGCCCCGAGGCGAGACTTGGTCGGAGTCCCGTCAAGCTGGATCATCATCGTGTCGACCGCTACCTGATCCATCGCGTCGAACCCGGTTAATTCCTCGGAAATCGTGTTGTTAACGTGCTCCACGGCGTTCAGCACGCCTTTGCCGAGATACCGCAGCTTGTCGCCATCCCGCAGCTCCACCGCTTCGTTTTCCCCCGTTGATGCACCGCTTGGTACAGCAGCACGGCCGACCACACCGTTTTCGAGCTCCACGTCAACTTCAATGGTGGGATTTCCCCGGGAATCAAGAATCTCTCGTGCAACAACATCGACAATGGTCGTTTTCATGGACTTCTCCTTGGTCGTCAATCACTGTCACCCAATGACAGGTATGAAGAATAGCTGAATTGTAAGGTACACCAAAATGGTCGATAAAATCAACGCGGGTGAACCATCCGGGCTTGCCCGAGCAAACGCTCAATCTGCCTGAAAATCTCTTCAACCGTCAACAGTTGCATGCATTCCATGTATCCCTCCCCTGGCCGGTTACAGACATTCAGATGACAGGGATGACAGGAAACGTCCCTCCGGAGAGCAATATGTCCATCACTCGCCGCGTAGGGAAACCAGATGTTCTCTTCCCCGGGACCGAAGAGCCCAATGGTCGGTGTTCCCAACGCAGCGGCAATGTGCATGGGACCGGCATCATTGGACACATACACCGAACATGCGGCCAGAACCGCCGCAAGGGATCTTAGGGGAAGCGCCTTGAGCACCGGAAGCGTTGGCAACGAACCGGCACGGACGGTGTGAATATCATCCCCTTCCCTCGACCCGGCCGTCAGGATGACGTGCGCGCCAAGCTGTGTCCGGATCCGAAGCGCGAGTTCACTGAAACGTTCCGCGGACCATTTCTTCGCCGGCCATGTCGCACCCGGATGAAGCCCGACGACCGGGACCGTGGTGAGCTCCTCTCCTGATATGCCGAGGGCCTTTGCCAGCTCCCGCCCCCCCTGCTGCCGCTCGTCCGCCGAAAGGAAAATCTCGGTCCTGGTGGCCGTAGCCGGTATGCCCGCCGCCTGGAGATACTGCCCGTGAAAGGCAATGGCACTCTTGGGCTTCCCGTCATCCCTGACCCGTATCGTGTAGAGCCGACCGCGCCCCCTGCGGTCGGGGCCGACGCGCACACCTGCCCCGGTCAGATAGGTCAGCAAGGCGCTTCGCGGATTGCCGAAGAGATCGATGACGAGATCAAACTCCCGCCGCCTCAAAAGAAACGCTACGCGTGTCTGTTCCAGGATGGCGGGCCGGGAAAAATCAAACGGGACGATCTCGTTAAGGTTCGGATTTCCCTCAAGTAATGATACCGCCGTGCGGTCCCCGAGATAGGCAATGTACGCACTGGGAAAGGATTCCCGCACGGACCGCACTGCAGGCGTGGTGAGAACAATATCACCGATGAACTTGAGACGGGTAAGAAGAATCCGCCTGTATCCGCGCGTCATGTCATTGTTCATAACGTCGCATCCATTCACACCGGTCGATCCACTCCGTCACTTCGAGCAACGCAGCTTCCGTCTTGACGGCATTGAGTGAAGACCAGAAGGCTGCGCGCGCTTTCTCGTACCTTCCCGAAAAGAACAGGGCCGCTCCGAGCGACCTGAGCCGTCGGGCGTCTAGGCCCGGTGCGACATCACTCAGGTCGAGCGGCTCCAGGGCGGCTATTGCCTCCCCCCAACGGCTCATTCGAAACAGCAATCTGCCGCGCAAATACCGGGAAAGGCGCTCCTGTGGCGCCACAACGCAAAGGGAATCCAGGATCGTCAGCCGAATGCTGTCCGCAGCATCCGCGAGAAAGTATCGCCGGTAGGAATCACGGAGGCCCCCGCCGCCAAGCGCAAGCAATCGCACCGCCGCCGCTTCCGTCAGATTGTCGGAGATGTCCGCTGCCTGTACCCTCGCAAAGAGCTTCGATGCGCGATCGAGCTCACCCGCCACCCAGAAAGCATCTCCAAAGTAGATATGGAGCGCCAGAAACCGGGCAGGATGGGGATCGCGCAGAATCAGACTGTCCAGCACTACGGTAACCGCACGATAGTCCCGCATCCGATACGCGCTGACAATGTACCCCGCGAGGGACTCAAACCCTCCCCCCTCGGCATACGACGCCTTGAAGAGTTGCCGTGCCCGGCTGTACTCCTTTTCATCAAGACGGCGGCGCGCTTCCTGATTGCGCGCGGCGATTACCCGTGCGCACACCTTACGGAAGATCGTGGGCTGACGGAAGCGTACGTCAACAACATCGGCGTCATGGTCATCAACATGAAGCCTTCCCAGAAACCGCTGCCATTCCGTTATCAGCGAAGAAAGGGGACGGCCATAGGCTGCTACATAGTCCCCCGTCCGGTACACCTGCATCAGAAGACGCATCCCGTAGCTGTCCATGAGATACTGGCAGAAGGAACCGGCCAGCACGTAACTCACCGCTGTGGATTGTGTGGCAAAACCGCTTAGAGACATCATCGCAGAAATATCGGCCGCCACGCCGAACTTCACGATCGCTGCCGCGCTCTGATGAAGCGACCGATTTCCCCAGCTCCCCTCCACCGCCATGGCTACCCCCTCCACGAGGCCCGCACTGAGGCTCGCCCGCAATACTGGAAGCCCAAAGGCTCCCGCGACGACATGGGCCAGTTCATGCTTGAGAACGGCATCGACGCTCTGCTGCGCCAGATGTATTTCATCCCTCCAGGGCTTTGCAATATTGGTGGACCCCGTCCCCATCAGTCGCCGCTTCAGCTCCACCGAAGGATACAGGTAGGAAGTGACGGTGGGAGGTTCGCGGAGCGGAAACACCGACATCAGCTGCGCCAGCCGGAATTCGTGCTCAACGGCAAGCCGCTGAATTTCTTCGGCCGTGATGGAGGAGGGGGAATAATACAGGACAAAGTGTCTGGACTCCAGCTTCCCCCCCAGCGAGCGCTGAATGTAGCCTGCGGTCGACTCGAATCCGAGCTGGCAGCGAAACAGATAGATCAGGAGCAGGGCTGCGGCAACGGCGGCCGACACCGGGCGTCGGCGCGGCTGAAGCAGGGCCTTCAGTAAACCGTTTCCGCGCTTCCAGGCAGGTTCGTCAGGCTCGCAGTACCGGACGAGCAGAAGTGATAGCCAGATGAAAAGTACGCCCAGCAAGACCGTCAGCAGTCTGAATGCCAGGAGGGGAAACGTAATCGTGAGAACCTCGTCATACGAGAAACCCGGAAAATACCCGAAGAAGAAATTATGCGAATAGATCGCCGGCGTGAAGTATCCGAGGGCGAGAACGTACAGGAACGATGCTGCCATCGCGCCGACGAAAATCGTTCTCGATAAACGATAATGCACTCCGCAAAAGAGACCAAAAGCCGACGAGAACCAGACACTCACAAAGGGAAGGAGGAGGTAGAAAAGGAATCCCTCGGTCATCGAACAGTTCTTGACCAGCAGGGCATTTGCCGTGAGAATGGTCAGCGGGATCAGCAGAAGCTGGAAATTCAGCATCATACTCATGCGCAGGGTCGCCACAATCCTGACCGGAGTCCACCCCGCGGCACCCTGCTCGAGAAGATGCTGCCTGACCAGATGAATGGTGATGAGCCCGGATACGGCTGAACTCAACAGGGCAATGACTGCCGAGAATTCGTAGCCGAGGTAGTTCAGAAGGGGAATCCGCGTGCACGCGACGGAAGCAGTGAGATACAGCAGGGCAGCAAGAACCGCGACGCGGGATCGAAGAAGCGGGGGAAAGACCATACCTTCACAGGAATCTGACGGCCCGTTTTCCACGGACGCCGGTCAGGTCCTCCTCCTCTTGCTCTGTAAGCGGACCAGGCTCAGAATTCTTCCCCCGATACACGTTCAATATCCGCACCAATGGCCCGAAGCTTCTGTTCAATAGCTTCATATCCACGATCGATGTGATACACGCGCAGGACCTCCGTCATCCCTTCCGCCACCAGGCCGGCAAGGATGAGAGATGCTGACGCACGAAGATCCGTGGACATGACCTTCGCTCCCGTCAGCCGGCTGGAGCCACGTACAATGGCAGCATTCTCCTTCAACTCGATCTCGGCGCCAAGACGGATCAGCTCGGGAACGTGCTTGAAACGGTCGAGATAAATCGAGTCCGTAACGACCGAGGTCCCTTTCGCTACCGCCATCAGTGCCGTCCACTGTGCCTGCATGTCCGTCGGGAACCCGGGGTAAATCGCCGCGGTGACATCCACACCTCGAAGCTCCTCGGGCGCCTTGATCGTGAGGGAGGTCGGTGTCGTGACCACCGCACACCCTGCATCCTCAAGACGGGTAATGACCGCGGTCAGGTGTTCCGGGTTGATTCTCTCGAGTGTCACTTCCCCCCGGGTAATGGCGGCTGCAACAAGAAAGGTGCCCGCTTCAATGCGATCGGGTATTGTATCGGCATCGGCAGCATGCAGAACATCAACCCCCTCGATCTCCAGACGGTTTGTCCCAACACCCTGGATCTTCGCCCCCATGGCGACAAGAAATTGGGCAAGGGCGGTGATCTCCGGTTCTATCGCGGCATTCTGTATCACCGTTGACCCGCGGGCCAGGACTGCTGCCATCATGATATTCCCTGTCGCACCAACGCTGGAGACATCGAAGTGAATGCGCGCTCCCTGTAACCGGTCAGCATGTGCGATGATATAGCCTTTGTCCAGCTCGATGGTGGCCCCGAGCTTGCGCAACCCCTCAATATGTAAATTGACCGGTCTCGGACCCCACGCACAGCCACCCGGCAGAGACACCTTGGCACGTCCATAACGCGCAAGCAGCGGACCCAGAACGTACACTGATGCCCGCATCTTTTTCACATGCTCGTACGGAGCCTCAAAGCGATGAACGCCGCTGGTCTCCAGGGTAAGGACCCCATCATGTGCTTCCACCTTCACGCCCATCGTCCGAAGTAATGCAGACATCGTCGCCACATCACGAAGAACTGGCGTATCCTTCAAACGATAGGTGCCACCTGCAAGCAATGCCGCAGGCATCAATGCCAGTGTGGCGTTCTTCGCCCCGCTGATCTTTACCCTTCCGGAAAGCCGCTTGCCCCCGCGGATGATGAACTTGTCCAAAAGTACCTCGGTGTACGTGACACTCGTTCTTACCAGCAACGTCTAATGTCAAGAAAATCACCTGGAAAAGCAATGTGGAAACAGCACGCACGCCGCTCAACCTTTTGCATCTCGCACATATTTGAATATCTTTCTCCTGTGCGCTGCCCCGCTTCCATTGTCACGGAGGACACTGCAGTATGGATCCTGTGTTTCTTGCCCGCCTTCAATTCGCGATTACGGTCGGCTTCCACTTTTTCTTTCCGCCTATTACCATCGGCCTTTCCTGGCTCCTCGTCATCGCAGAAACACTGGGCTGGAGGAGGAACGATGGGACCTACGTTCGCATTGGAAAATTCTTTGGGAAGATCCTTGGATTGACGTTCGCTGTCGGGGTCGCCAGTGGAATTGTGATGGAATTCCAGTTCGGCACGAACTGGGCCGAATATTCAAAGTTCGTGGGTGATGTGTTCGGCCCTCCGCTTGCTGCAGAAGGAGTATTCGCGTTCTTCCTCGAATCCGGATTCCTCGGACTCTATCTCTTCGGACGCAATCGCGTTTCGAAATCCGTCCACTGGTTCTCCGCTGTGATGGTCGCGGTGGGAGCCACGCTCTCCGCATTCTGGATCATCGCGGCGAACTCCTGGCAGCAAACACCCGCCGGGTACGTTCTTCGCAACGGGCGAGCTGAGCTCACCAGCTTCTATGATGCGGTGTTCAATCCTTCAACCGTCATCCGATACCTGCATACCGTCGATGCCGCGCTCATCGCCGGAGCATTCCTCATGACAGGTATTGCGGCGTATTACCTCCTCAGGGGACGCGAAACAGAGTTTGCGCGGAAATCAATGAGAATGGCCCTGGTGTTCGGACTCGTCGTGTCGGTTCTGGAGGTTATGCCCTTCGGCCATGAGCACGCCCGCCAGGTCGCCAGAACGCAACCGGAGAAATTTGCCGCCATCGAAGGACTGTATTCAACACAGACAGGGGCCCCCCTTGTGGTGTTCGCGTACCCCACCGACAAACCACCGGCCCTGAAAGCCCCTATCGAGTTTCCGGGCCTCCTGAGCTGGATGGCCTTCGGTGATGTCCATGCCCCCGTCCGAGGCCTGAATGAGTTCCCGTACGACGAAGTCCCCCCACTCTGGCTGACGTTCGTTTCCTTCCACAACATGGTCTTGCTCGGGGTCTACTTCATCCTCGTGACGGGGTTGGGAACCATGATGCTCACCCGGGGTACCCTCTGGCAGAGTAGGAAATTTCTGAAACTCCTCCTCTGGTCAATCCCCCTCCCCTTGATTGCCTGTCAGCTCGGTTGGATCGCCGCCGAGGTCGGACGCCAGCCATGGGTCGTGTATCACCTCCTGAAAACCACTGATGCTGTCTCCTTTACGGTGACCCCGGGCGAAATTCTCTTTTCCCTCATTCTCTTTACCGGCATTTACCTCTGTCTGGGATCGTTGTATGTCTACCTGCTCGTCCGGAAAGTGCAGCATGGGCCGGACCCTGCAGCCGAAAGTGAGGCGACCGTCTCATGGACCTGAACCTTGTATGGTTTCTGCTGATCACCATCCTGCTGATCGGCTATGCAATTCTCGACGGCTTCGATCTCGGCGTCGGGATCCTCTCGCTCTTCGCCCGCGACAACCAGCAGAAGCGTATCTATATGAATGCAATCGGACCCGTCTGGGATGGCAATGAAGTCTGGCTGCTGACGGGCGGCGGTGCTCTCTTCGCCGCCTTTCCCGCAGTGTATGCAACAGTCTTCAGCGGTTTCTACCTCGCGCTGATGCTCCTGCTGTTCGCGCTCATTGTGCGGGCTGTCGCCATGGAGTTCCGGGGAAAAGTCAACGCCGAAGGCTGGCGCACGGTGTGGGACTGGGGATTCGGTCTGGGCAGCCTTCTGCCTGCACTCCTGCTCGGCGTTGCCTACGGGAATATCCTCCACGGCGTTCCCCTCGAACGGGGAGGGATCTATGCCGGAACGTTCCTCGGGCTGCTGAACCCGTATGCATTCCTTCTCGGAATCCTCACCGTCTCCCTGTTCACCATGCACGGCGCAATCTACCTCACCCTCAAAACAGAAGGATCCCTCCGCCATAAGCTCGGCCGATGGGCCTCCCGCCTCTGGATTGCAGTTGTCACCCTCTACGCTCTGGCAACAGTCGGAACGATCTTCGCCGCCCCGTTTCTCTTCGTGGGAATGCTGCGGAATCCACTGACCTGGCTCTTCGCGCTGCTCCTCCTTGGATCAGCAATGACCACCCCCGTCTTCCTGAAATCCCTGAGATACTTTCGCGCTTTTCTTGCTTCGAGCGGACTCATCGCTGCAATGATCGGTCTGAGCGCCCTGAGCCTCTTCCCGCGCCTCGTGCCGTCAAGTATCGATCTCCAGTACAGCCTGACCGTCTATAACGCCTCCTCATCACCGGCAACACTGACGGCAATGCTGATCATTGCCCTTCTTGGCATGCCGCTCGTCATCGGGTACACCGTCTTCATCTATCGCGTGTTCAAAGGAAAGGTCGAAATCACACCGGACAGCTACTGAATGCTCCGCTGACGCGCCGTAGCCCCGGATTCCCCAATGGGAATCTTCATCTTGCTTCTTCCGGGCTCCCGCGGTATATTTCACAATCCTCCGATGCGCCCCTCCCGGTATATGATCCCGACTCTTCTGTCGCTCTGGTCGACCGTACTGGCCGGCGCAGCACCGCAGATTTCTCTCCCGGACGACCTTGGCAGAGTGACCGACCTCCCCGGGCCAGCGCGCCGCGTGGTCTCGCTCGCTCCGAGCATCACGGAGTCGCTTTTCGCCGTCGGCGCCGGCGATCAGGTGGTCGGCGTGACGCTCTTCTGTGACTACCCCGAAACCGTCAGGAAGATTCCCCACGTGGGAGGGATGGTCAACCCCAATATTGAGGCGATTGTTGCGCTTTCTCCAGACCTGATCCTCGTGAGCATGGAGGGAAACACACGGGAGGATTTCACCCGGCTGACACAGCTCGGCATTCCGGTGTTTGTGACGAATCCCCGGACTATCGCAGGGATCTACCGCTCCCTCGAACAGATCGGAACCCTCACCGGTCATGCCCGCGAAGCGCGCACCATGGTCGATTCCATGAAAACCCGCGTGAAAACAATCACAGCAAAGGTCACCGGCCCTTCCCCGCGGACACTGCTTGTTGTCTCTCTCCAGCCCTTGATCGCGGCGGGGGCGGGAACATTCGTGAATGAACTCCTCGCGACGGCCGGTGCTGTCAATATCGCCGCCACGGCACGGGGAACGTATCCCGCCTATAGCCGTGAAGCCATTCTGTCTGCCAATCCTGATGTCCTCATTATCACCTCTGATCTGCTCACCGGGACTGAATCGCTGACGGCAATGTTCCCTGAATGGGGAACGCTGCCCGCACTTCGGCTCCACAGGGTCTTCGGCATCAACCCTGATATTGTCTCCCGTCCGGGCCCTCGCGCCGTTGACGGCCTTGAGAAACTCTATTCTCTTCTCCACGCAGGAACACCATGAGTCCCACACCCCGAAAAAAACGGTTCCCCCTCCCTTCACGGTCACGCACTGCCGGATCGAAATCAGGAAAGAAGGTGTTCCTGGCAGTCGCAGGAAACATCGGCTCGGGAAAGTCATCCCTCACGAGACTGCTGAGCCAGCGTATGGGCTGGAAGCCGTTCTTCGAATCCGTGGAAGACAATCCGTATCTGAGCGATTTTTACGCCGACATGAACCGATGGTCTTTCAACCTCCAGGTCTATTTCCTGTCCAACCGCTTCCGCAGCCACAAGGCGATCAGCGAAGGTCCCGGTTCCGTCATCCTTGATCGCGTCATCTACGAGGATGCCGAAATCTTTGCACGCAATCTCTACGAGATCGGGAAAATGGAAGAACGGGACTACCGGAACTACGTTGCGCTCTATGAGGTGATGACGGAATACCTCCGGCCGCCGGACCTGCTCATCTACCTCCGCGCAAATGTCGAGACGCTGCTCAGACAGATCTCTCTGCGGGGGAGAGATTTCGAGCAGTCCATCAGAAGGGAGTACCTGGAACAACTGAACAGGCATTATGAGGCATGGATCGGGCGGTACAAACTTGGCAAAGTGCTGATCGTTGAATCCGATGCACTGGATTTTGTCAATAGGAAGGAGGATCTGGAGCAGATCGTGCGACTGGTGAATACACAGCTTCGGCTTCACACCCGTGACCGCTAGGGGAGGCGGCTTCCTGCGTCGGGCTACCGTTTGCCATGGGATCAGAAGAAGAACATTTTTAGAGCAATGATGATCAACAGTGTAGCGAAGATTCTGCGCAGGACTGCAGGCGCGGTGTTATGTGCCACTGTTGCCCCGAGAGCCGCCGCGGGTAACGTCCCCACAATGACCGGGATCGCACCCACCATATCGACGTAGCCCACCGTTCCTGGAGGCAGCAGGGGATTTCCCCAACCCCGCAGAACGTAGCCGATCACTGAAGCAACCGCAGTGACGACGATGGTGGCACTGGATGTGCCGAGCGCCTTCTTCATAGGGAAATGCAGCAGGCTGTACGTCGCCGGTATCGCAACGATCCCGCCCCCAACCCCCGCCAGAGCCGACAGCGCCCCGGCGGCAAACCCGACACCCAGCAAGCCTGGAACAGCGAGCTTCGGCTCCAGCTCCCCTTTCGGTCTCCTCGGCTCCGAGAGCAGGCGCATGGCCGCAGCTACCACGACTACGGCAAAAATGCGCTGCAGTGTCTTTCCCGAAAGTTCACCGGCGACGAGAACACCGCCGAGGGCACCAAGAACACTCCCCACCCCCATGAACACGACGGCCCGCCAGAGGATATGACGATTGTGCGAGTACTGCCACGCGGAACTCCCGGACGCGAAAATGATGATGAAGAGACTCGTCCCGAACGCCACATGCGTTGCAATGAGCGAAGAGACCCCGGTCGCCTGCAAGTACGCAATCAGCACCGGAACGAGGATGATGCCTCCTCCCACGCCGAAAAAACCGGCGAGAAATCCGGTGACCGCGCCGACCAGAAGCAGAAGAGCGATCTGAACGAGATCCATGCTAGGAACTCAGTTTTCTGGCGTAGAGTTTTGGATTCTTCACGATACCGACTGCCGCCTTGAGCTGATCATCCTCTTTCAACGACGCCTCGATGCGCCCCCGCTCTCCCTTCGCCCTGTTCATAAACTCGATCGCGAGTTCCCGGGAGATGTGGTCTTTGAAACGGTCAAACCCACGCTGCCTTTCTTTCTGCAGCATTTCACCAAGCTGCCGTAGCTGCTCATCAACCTGTTTGCCGTAGTGGTATTGTTCCCCCAGCTTCTGAAGCTCCGTCACCTTTACCTCCCCTTCTTCCTGGTAGTCGAACTTCTGCTCCTGAAGATATTGCCTGAAGGCCTCCAACACCTTGTCATTCACCGCCGTGATCTCCTCCCCTTTGTGCTCCCCCGCATAATGGTTGACAAATCTGAAGAAGAGGGCATGCCGGTGAAGTTCACGGACCATGGGGCCGGGGTCAGCAAGGGTCACCACAGAATCCGGCATGATCCCGCCCCCTTCGCGGACCTTTCTCCCGTTCGAGGTCTTGTACTCGCGCTTCATACTGTCGGGCATTGACTCAAACACGCCGCTTTTGTCCCGGTGCGTGTAGTCGATCTCCTGGATGCAGCGACCGCTCGGCGTATAGTACCTCGCCGTGGTGATCTTCAACTGCGCTCCATACTCCAGGGGAACGATCGTTTGGACCAAACCCTTCCCGAATGTCCGGCCCCCGACGATCACCGCCCGGTCGAGATCCTGAAGGCTGCCACCCACAATCTCGCTGGCGCTGGCACTCCCCCGATCGGTCAGCACAACGAGCGGAAGCGCCGGTACCAGAGGTTCCTCTGCAGAGTGATACTTCTTGTCCGCTTCGGACCGACGCCCCTTCGTCGTGACGACCGGACTCCCTTTGGCTACAAATTTGCTGACAACTTCCACCGCCGCATCGAGCAGTCCGCCGGGATTCCCGCGAAGATCAAGGACGAGCCCCTTGAGATCCCCTGAAGCTTTCAGGTCCTTCAAAGCCTGACGGACCTCCTCCCCCGCCTTGCGGGAGAACCGCTCGAGCCGGATATACCCGATACCCTCAGCAACATACCCCGCAAAGGTAACGTTCTTCACCTGGATCTCCTCACGGACCAGGATGAACTGTAACGGCTCCTTCTCCCCTTCTCGTTCTATCAGAACCTGAACCTCCGTGCCCGGCTCACCTCGTGTGAGCGCACGAACCTCATCGGAGTTCTTGTTGACAACACTGACGGAATCGATTTTCATCAGCCTGTCACCAGGCATGATGCCCGCACGCTGAGCCGAGTAGCCGTCCATGACGGACATGACCTGCACCGATCCGTCACGAATTCCAATGGTAACACCGATCCCACCGTATTTACCGGTTGTCATGAGATCGACTTCGTCCCCCTCTTCCTTGCCGATGTACACCGTGTATGGATCGAGTGTCCCCAGCATGCCATCGATGCCGGCCTGCATAAACTTCTGGGGATCCACGACATCAACGTAGTTGACCGAAACCTCCTTGTAGACCCTCCCGAAGACCTGGATGTTTTGATAAATCTTGAAGAGGTAATCGTTTTCCGGCCACAGGACCGCTCCTGTGGTCAGCACAAGTGTCACCACCACTCCGATCAATACGGGAATGGTTCGTCCTGCTAACCCTGGGCGCTGCGTCGACATGCGTCTCCCCTGCATATTACTTCACACGGCTGTGAGTGACTGTTGATTCGAGAATCTTCCAGACTGCCTGTTCAATCTCCTGGATCGGTGCCATACCACTAACCCGCGCAATGCGGTGCGGCTCACGCTTCACCAGCTCGAGGTATCCTTGCCGGACTCTACTATAGAAATCCCTGCCGGAACTCTCCATGCGGTCCGCCGAAAGCCCCGCCAGCCGCTGCCGGCGGCCGATCTCCTCGGGGTCGATGTCAATAAACACCGTCAGGTCGGGCACCAGCCCACCGGTTGCAAGGGCATTGATGTGGTCGATCGCCTCGAGGTCGAGCCCACGGCCATATCCCTGGTATGCCGTGGTCGAGTCATAATAACGGTCGCACACCACTGTCTCACCCCGCAGCAGAGCCGGACGTATCACCTCCGCAACAAGCTGAGCACGGCTGGCGGAAAAGAGCATCAGCTCGGTGGCCTGGTGTAACTCAGGGTTCTTCTTGTCCAGCAGAATCTCTCTCAAACGTTCGGAAATTTTCGTGCCGCCAGGCTCACGAATAAATAGCACCGGCCGAACGGCCTGCTCGCCGGGCAAAGGACAGCTCCCCAGCTTGCCAACCAGCAGCTGTGCCTGCGTCGTCTTCCCGCTGAAATCCAGACCTTCAAACGTGATGAACATGCATCAACGTAAGAATTTCCCGTCCGCGAAGCAACCGCGCATCTTCCTTGAAACTTAGAGCCCTTTTCTGTATTTTGCCGCACGCATGGCGCGCAAAAAGAAGCCACATACGTCCTCTCCGCCGTCTCCCGCCTCCACCAAAGAACAGCGCAAACTGGACTCGCGCGCCGAAGACTCCCGCCTGATTCAGGACGCCCTCAAGGGGGATGACCGCGCATACCAGAAACTGATGGAGAAGTATCACGATGCCATCTACAATTTTATCTACCGCATGGTCCACGACCGGGAACAGGTGGAAGACCTCACACAGGAAGCCTTCATCAAGGCGTTCGCATCCCTGAAGAGCTTCAATGAGGAATTTGCCTTCTCTACGTGGCTCTACAAGATCGCAACTAATAACAGCATCGATTACATTCGCAAGAAAAAATTGCAGATGTACTCGATTGACAAACCGATCGAATCCAAGGACAGCGATTTTACCTTTGAACTGCCGGACGAAACCGCCGAGGCCGATAAAGACCTTATTACAGATCAGCGCGTACGTCTGATCAGGGAAGCCATTGACCAGCTCCCGGAGAAGTACCGGATGGTGATCCAGCTCCGGCACGCAGAAGAACGAAGCTATGAGGAAATTGCGAAAGCCCTCAGGCTCCCCATTGGAACTGTGAAAGCCCATATCTTCCGGGCACGGGAACTCCTGTACAAGCAGCTCCGGCATAGAATCAAGCACTACTAAGGAGATCCCCCTTCCGTACCACCCAGTCCGGCCTGATCCCGGCTTTTTTCCCCGGTTTCCGACCGCCGCGTGTGCCCTGAGACACGCCCCCGCAACCCGGAAGAGCACCAGTCCGTACACCCAGAAGGGGAATACCCCGCAACCACCATGCACAGAAGAACTCGTAAACGGACATCGGCTCCCTGGATACTGCTCGCCCTCCCACTGGCAATGGGTTCGGCACAGGACCTAGGTCCCGCACGAGAGATTGGACGGACCACCGAACGTGAAATTAACGTTGTGCTCTCGTCTTCTTTCGGCACCGTCGTTCTGCGAAAAGGAGAAACGGAAAAAATCCTCTTCGTCCTTCCGGAAGGGAGCGAATCCATCCCCCTGACGATAGTCGAGTATTCGGTGCGCAACCGCGTCGGCTATGCCGACATCCGGCTGGGACAGTCTGAAGATGAATCAGACGGGGGAAAGGGATCCTTCAACCTGGAAAATCTCAACAAGAAGGGGAAATGGGATCTGCGGTTTTCCGACGGCGTTCCGGTTTCCTTCGACATCGAACTCGGCATGGGCCGGGGAGACTTCAACCTTACCGGGCTCCAGGTGAGGGATTTCCGGCTCTCCTCCGGCGCAAGCGATGTCACCCTGGCGTTCGATGAACCCAATACGACACGGATCGAAAATCTCACCATCGAGTCTGGCGTCAGCAAGTTCGATGGACGAAACCTCGGCAATGCAAACTTCAAGAGATTCCGGTTTCAGGGGGGCGTGGGAAGCTACACACTTGACTTCAGTGGAAAACTCCCCGCAGAAGTCGAGGTCGACGTGGAAGTGGGCATGGGCGCAATAACCATAATTGTACCGCAATCTGTTGGAGCACGCATCTCCTACGAAAAGAGCTGGGTATCAAGTATCGATGTGGCGCAGGATTTCTCCTCATCCGGGGATAATCAGTATCTCAGCGAGAACTATTCTTCCGCTCAATCCCGTATGAACATCCGCATCAACGCAGGTTTCGGAAGCGTCAAGGTTCGTCGTCCATAAGCTCACCCATCTCCTTTCCACCACTCCCTCTTTCCCCGTCGCACCACGCGCGAACCGCAACACAGCAGAATGTGCGGCAGATCATATTTCTACAAACCTCCGCGCTGTACCTTGCCAGCACCAATATTGGCGGGCCTATGAAC
>Ga0208980_10001248_pt1 | contig 15291 bp, 10 predicted proteins | sample WetSurMetagenome_3_FD_187993 | JGI IMG/M metagenome (GOLD analysis project Ga0208980, IMG submission 187993) | Wetland microbial communities from Twitchell Island in the Sacramento Delta, sample from surface sediment Aug2011 Site A1 Bulk (version 2) | ecosystem: Environmental > Aquatic > Marine... | reverse complement strand
AGCTCCGTGTGGCCCATGCGCTTCTCTTCCGGCAGCAGGGCGATGAAGCATCTCTCGAGATCCGGCGTGCCCGTCCGGGCCATCAGCTCCGCCGGCGTTCCCGTGGCCAGGACCTTCCCGGCGTCCATGGCCACGATCCAGTCCCATTTTTGCGCTTCGTCCATGTACGCGGTGGAGACGACGACGCTCATGCTGGGGCGGCCGGCGCGGATATCGTCGATGAGGGACCAGAACTGGCGCCGGGAGAGCGGATCGACGCCGGTGGTGGGCTCGTCGAGGATGAGCAGGTCCGGCTCGTGGACCAGCGCGCCGCAAAGCCCGACCTTCTGTTTCATGCCGCCCGAGAGCTTGCCCGCCGGGCGGTCGGGGAACGGGGCGAGCGAGGTGGCCTCGAGCAGTTCTTTGATGCGGACCGGACGCTCTTCGGCGGACAGCCCGAAGAGGCGGGCCATGAAGTCGACATTGTCGTAGACACTGAGTTCAAGGTACAGGTTCTTGCCCAGGCCCTGGGGCATGTAGGCGATCTGCGGGCAGACGGCCCGCCGATGCCGGACGTCCCCCATATCCCCGTTCAGGGCGATGACCTTCCCCGTCTGGATCTTCTTGGAGCCGGCGATCAGGGCCATGAGCGTCGATTTGCCGACGCCGTCGGGGCCCACGACGCCGACCATGATGCCGCTGGGAATGTCGAGGGAGATGCCGTCGAGCGCGACGACGTCGCCGTAGCGGTGAGTGACATCCTTGATGGAAACCACCGGCGGGCCGGCGGCTCCGGCTGAAGGTCCCTGAGGTGCGGGTGACGTCACGGCTGAGCTCTCCTGGGTCATTCCGCTAACGGATTTCGGGATTGAGCGGCAAAAGGTTCTGCAGCCACTTCGGCCAGACGGCGTCGTCCTTGACCTTGACGTACCCGACGCCCCGGACGCCCGTCTTGATGCGCTCGATGTACTGGGCGGCCATCTCCTTGGGCAGCTGGATCTTGACCCGGAACATCAGCTTGTCCCGCTCGCTCTTGGTCTCGACCTGCTTGGGCGTGAACTGCGCTTCCGGGGACACGAAGCTGACATAGCCGGCGACGGCCAGGCCGGGGGCGTAGTCGAGGGTGATCCGCGCTTCGGCGTTGATCTTCAGGTTCGCGGCCTGGCTCGAGGGCAGGAAGATCTCCATGTAAACGTCTTCCAGGTTCACCAGCGTCAGAGCCTTGCCGCCGGGGGCGAGGACTTCGCCGGCTTCGACCAGGCGGTACAGGACCCGCCCGGTGACGGGCGACCGGAGCGTCGCGTCGTCGATGCGGGTCTGGATGGTGGCCACGTTGGCCTTGGCGACCTCGACTTGCTGGGTCGCGGTGGCCAGATCGGCTTCCGCCTCCGCCAGGCCGGCCTTGGAGGTCTCCAGGGCCGTCTTCCGCCCGTCGAGCTCCCGCTGCGAGCCGGCATTCTGCTGGACGAGCTTGGTGGAGCGCTCGACCTCGATCTGGGCCAGATGGACCTCGCTCTTCTTCCGGGCGATGGCGGCGTTGGCGGTGGCCAGGCGCTTCTGGGCCGTCAGGACGCTGGCATCGGCCTCGGCCAACTGGGCCTGGAGGGTGACGGGATCCAGGGTCACCACCACTTGATCCGGCTGGACCAGATCGCCTTCGTCGACGAGGACCTTCAGGACCCTCAGCGGCTCCTTGGCGGACACGTCGACCAGCTTGGCCTCGAGACGGCCGTTGCCGGAGGCGAGGCCCTTCGGCAGGGCGCTCTGCTTCGCCTTCCAGAACTTGTAACCGAGGAAGGCGACGATAACGACGGCGATGACGATGAGGATGAGCTTCAGGGTTTTCTTGGACATTTTTGCCATGGTTGACTCCCTAATTTACTTTTTCTCGCCCGGCGGCGGATTCGAGGTCTTCTTGGCCGGCGGCGGCGCCAACAGGTCGCCCCAGTTCGTCCGATTCTGCATCTCGTCCTGGACGCTCTGAGGGAGGACGGCCTGGCCCTGGCGGACTTCCCAGCCTCCGCCCAGGGCCTTGTACAAGGCGATCAGGTTCGTAGCGATGGATGAGCGCGTCTGGGCCAGGCTGTTCTGCTCCTGCAGGAGGGAGCGCTGGGCATCCAAAACGCGCTGATAGTCCACGGCGCCCTCCTTGTATTGGACGAAGGAGATCTCCACCGACCGCCGGGCGGCCTTGACGGATCCTTCCGAAAACAGCGTGGCTTCCTGGGCGTTGAGGTACCCGGACAACGCGTCTTCCACTTCCTGGGCCGCCTTCAGCACCGCGTCCCGGTAGCCGACCAGCTGCTGCTGGTACCGCGCGTCCTGGATCCGGACGTTGTTCTTGATGCGGCCGTAGTTGAACAAGGGATAGAGGAGCCCGGCGCCCAGAGAATAGAAGAAGCCGCCGCCGCTCAGGTTCGGGGTGCCGCTCGTGGTGTTGAGACCGATCATGCCGCGCAGCGACAAGGTCGGATAGAGGTCCGTCTTGGAGACGCCGACGCGGGCGCACTGGGCGGCCGCGTTGAGCTCGGCGCTGCGGATGTCGGGGCGCCGCCGCAGCATCTCGGCCGGCACGCTGACGGCGATCTCCGCGGGACCCTTCGGGATCTCCCGGGGCCCGGCCAGCAGCTCTTCGATCGTGCCCGTCGGCTGGCCCAGCAGCGTGCTCAGGGCGTTCTGGGACTGCTGCAGGTTGATCTGCAGCCGGGGGATGGACGCCCGGGTGCTCTCCAGGAGGCTCGTCGCCTGGGTCACATCGAGCTCCGAGGTGGCCCCAAGTTTGAACCGGGCATCGGCCATCCGCAGCCCCTCTTCCTGGACCTTGACGTTCTCCCGGGCCTGGTCGATGAGCACCTCGAAGGTCCGGATCAGGGCGTACGTCCTGGCGACCTCCGCGGTGAGCGAGACGAGCGCGTAATCGTAATCGGCCACGGAGGCGAACATGCTGGCGGCATCGGCTTCCACATTCCGCGAATACTTGCCCCAGAGGTCCAACTCCCAGATCGCGTCGAAGCCCACCTGATAATCGGCGAAGTTGAGGTCGAACCCGGCGTTGTTGGCCGCGTTCGCGGGCAGGCCCACGGCGGCGACCTTGCCGAAGGCCATCTGCACCTGGGGCCACTTCTTGCCGCTGGTCTGGGCCAGCCGGGCCCGGGCCTCCGCGATCCTCAGGCCGGCGGTCTGAAGGGGCAGGTTCTGTTGGTAGGCCATCTCGACCAGCTTGTCGAGGGCCGCGTCGTTGAACGACTTCCACCACAGACCGTCGGCAGGGGCCTGGGTCTTGATCCGGGCATCGGTCGTTTCCTTCCAAGCCGCATCCGGCTTGACAGGGGTATCCGGCGTCTTGAACTTGGGGCCGACCGAGCACCCGCCGAGCGCCAAAAGCGCGCCGAACAGGGCCACCGCGGCGGCCAAGGCCGGAAATCCTCGGGACAGGGCCTGCCTTTGTTTATCTTTGCTGCGCACGTCAAACACCTCCGTAAGGGAGAAATAAGGAACGCTTTCTCAGTCGGCCCATTTTCAATTAGGCCGGGCCCGGGGTCAATGGGACCTTGGTCCAGTATCTCGGTCCTTCTTCTTCCCGGCCTTGAAGCTCAGAAAGTAGGTCAGCGCGGCGATGACGAGAGCCAGGCCGCCGCCGAAGGTGAGCAAATTGCGCTCGCCGTCCCAGGCGACGACCTGCTTGAGGAACAGCACCGCCAGCACGACGATCACCACGCTGATGAGCTTGACCTTCAGATCGTCCATCGTGTGGATCTGCAGCCATTCCGGCGTAGTGATCGTGTCGTCGATGAAGAGCTCGTAGAGGCCGAGGGCGAGGAGATACAGCCCCACGCCGAGCAGGACCATGTCCGCGATCTCGATGAACGCCACGGCGAGCGACTTCGGCGTCTCCCCTCCGATGATGCGGCCGATCTCCCGGACGGTCTCGACCGCGCTGAATACAAGCAGCGTGACGGCCGCGGCAAAGGCGGTCAGCACAGCCAGAATGATCAGAAAACGGGTGGCGCCGAGCGCGGGTTTCGTCATTTCGGGACGGAGGATAGCCCGGCCCGGGGGGCGTGTCAAGGACCTCGCCGAGAAAGGGCCCTGGACCAAGGTCCCATTGACCCCGGCGCCCGCCCTGGTCTATCAAGGGTCCGGACTGAACGAGAATCCTGTCCCGGCTGGAGGCGTCTGACATGCCCACCCCTAAAAAAAGCGAGTCCCCGAAGATCCCGAAACCGGCCGCGCGCACTCCGTCCCGGCTCGACGCGTGGGAGGAGGCCTGGCAGCGGACCTGGAGCAAGGCCGGCTCCTCCGGCTACGAGCTGCCCGCCGGCGGTCCCGCCGGGGAAGAACGGGAATTCCTGACCAAGCCGCGCACGCCCGAGGGCGAGAGGGCCCGCCTCAAGCGGATCAATGACGAATTCGAGAAGGCCTTCCGGGCCCTGTTCCAGGTCGGGCCCGCGGTGACCGTCTTCGGCTCGGCCCGGTTCAAGGAGAACCACAAGTACTACCGGCTCGCACGCGAGGTCGGGGCGGAGCTGGCCCGGGCCGGGTTGGCCGTGCTGACGGGGGGCGGTCCCGGCATCATGGAAGCCGCCAACCGCGGCGCTCACGAGGCCGGCGGCGCGAGCTACGGGCTGAATATCATCCTGCCGCACGAGCAGGGCGCCAATCCCTACGTCGACCGCAGCATCGCCTTCCGCTACTTCTTCACCCGCAAGGTCTGCCTGGTCAAGTATTCCTGCGCCTTCATCATCATGCCCGGCGGGCTGGGCACGCTGGACGAGCTGTTCGAGGCCGCGACGCTGATCCAGTGCAAGAAGATCGGCCCCTTCCCCGTCGTCCTCATGGGCACGAAGTTCTGGCAGGGTTTCAAGGACTGGGGCGAGCACATGATCGAAGAAGGGACGTTCGCCCTGGACGAGATCGGCTTCGGCCGGATCACCGATTCTCCGCAGGAGGCGGTCGAGCTCATCCTGCGGAGCTTCCCGCCCGCGGCGCGGAAGAAGCTGAAAACGCTCTGAACGAACAGGCCCCGACGGGCCAAGGAGACACCATGAAGATCACCATGTACGGCGCCGCCGGTGGCGAAGTCACCGGATCGGCCTATCACGTCCAGACCCAGCAAGCTAGCGTCCTCGTGGACTGCGGCATGTTCCAAGGGGGCAAGAAGGCGGAGTCGCTCAACCGCCCGCCGAAGCCCGTCCGGCAGAGGCTCGACGCGGTCCTCCTGACCCACGCCCATCTCGACCACTCGGGACGCCTGCCGCTGCTCGCCAAAGAAGGCTACAAGGTCAGGGCCTTCGCCACTCCGGCCACCATCGACCTGACCGCGCTCATCCTCCGCGACTCGGCCCGGATCCAGACGTCGGACGCCGAGCGGAGGAACCGCAAGCGGGCCCGGGCGGGCGAAACCCCCGTCCAGCCGCTCTATGGCGTCGAGGACGCCGAGGCGGCCATCCTCGGGCTCCGGCCGGTCCCCTACCAGAAGCCCGTCCAGGTCGCGCCGGGCCTGAAAGCGATCTGGACCGAGGCCGGGCACATGCTCGGCTCGGCCAGCATCCAGCTTCTCGCCGAAGAGGACGGCCGGACGAAAAGGGTCGTGTTCTCCGGCGACCTCGGCCCGCGGGGCGCTCTCATCCTCCGCGACGCCGAACCGTTCCATGAGGCCGACATGGTCTTCCTCGAGACCACCTACGGGGACAAGGACCACCGGCCCTTCCCGGACACGGTCAAGGAGTTCGCCTCGATCGTCAGGGACTCGGTGAAGACCCGGGCCAAGATGCTGGTCCCCACGTTCGCGGTGGGCCGGGCGCAGCTGCTGACCACGCTCCTCAGCGGGATGTTCCGGAAGAAGATGGTGCCCCCCTTCCCCGTCTTCCTCGACAGCCCGATGGCCATCGAGGCCACCAAGATCTACGCCAAGCACCGCGAGATCTTCGACGACGACATGACCCGCTACCTGAGCCAGCGGCCGATGCGCGAGGATATGCGCCTGATGAAGGCGACCCCCACGGCCGCGGATTCCAAATCGATCAACGACCAGGCCGGGCCCTGCTTCGTCATGGCCGGCGCGGGCATGTGCACCGCCGGCCGCATCCTCCATCACCTCAAGGAGAACCTCTGGAAGCCGGAGGCGCACGTACTGATCGTGGGCTACCAGGCCCCGAACTCGCTCGGCCGCCGTCTGGTCGAGGGCGCCGAGCAGGTGTCGATCCACGGCCAGAAGGTCGCGGTCAAGGCCCAGGTCCACGTGATGGGCGGCTTCAGCGGGCACGCCGGGCAGACCGATCTGCTGCGCTGGTTCGACGTCGTCGCGCCGAGCAAGCCGCGCCTCGTCCTGACCCACGGCGAGGACCGCCAGAGGGAGGCCTTCGCCGCCCTGGTGCAAAAGAAGTATCACATCAAGCCGGACATGCCGGGCATGCGCGAGACGGTCGAGCTCTGACCCGTCCATGTCCCCGGCGTCGAAGAGGAGAGGACGCATGAAGACATCCGCCCCGCCCCAGTCCCTCGGCCCGGACCTGCTCCGCCGGATGGACGCCTACTGGCGCGCCGCGAACTATCTTTCGGTCGGACAGATCTATCTCTACGACAATCCCCTGCTTCGACAGCCCCTGAAGAAGGAGCACGTCAAGCCGCGCCTCCTCGGGCACTGGGGCACGACGCCGGGGCTGAACTTCATCTATGTCCACCTGAATCGCGTGATCATCGAGAACGATCTGAACGTCCTGTTCGTGACCGGGCCCGGGCACGGCGGGCCGGCCCTGGTGGCCAACGTCTACCTCGAAGGCGTCTACAGCGAGGTCTATCCGAATATCTCCCGGGACGAGGAGGGGATGAAGCGGCTGTTCAAGCAGTTCTCCTTCCCGGGCGGCATCCCGAGCCACGTCGCTCCCGAGACGCCCGGATCGATCCACGAGGGCGGCGAGCTCGGCTATGCGCTCAGCCACGCCTTCGGGGCGGCCTTCGACAATCCGGACCTCCTCGTGGCCGCCGTCGTCGGCGACGGCGAGGCCGAGACCGGCCCGCTGGCCACGAGCTGGCACTCCAACAAGTTCCTCAACCCGGCCACGGACGGCGCCGTGCTGCCGATCCTCCACCTCAACGGCTACAAGATCGCCAATCCCTGCGTGCTGGCCCGCATCCCGCGGGCCGAGCTCGACCAGCTCCTGCGGGGCTATGGCTACGAGCCCCTCTTCGTCGAAGGCAGCGACCCGGCCGAGATGCACCAGCTCATGGCCGCGGCCCTCGACCGGGCCGTTTCCGGGATCCGGCGGATCCAATCCGACGCCCGGAAGAAGGGGGTCACGCAGCGCCCCCGCTGGCCGATGATCGTCCTGCGCAGCCCCAAGGGCTGGACCGGGCCGAAGCAGGTCGACGGGAAGAAAACCGAGGACAGCTGGCGGTCGCATCAGGTCCCCCTGGGCCAGATGCACGAGAAGCCCGAGCACGTGAAGATCCTCGAGAAGTGGCTGAAGAGCTACCGGCCGGAGGAACTGTTCGACGCGTCCGGCCGGCTCGTCCCCGAGCTCTCCTCGCTGGCCCCCGAGGGGGCGCGGCGGATGGGGGCGAACCCCCACGCCAACGGCGGCCTGCTGCTCCGGGACCTGCGTCTGCCTGACTTCCGGGAATACGCGGTCGCCGTGAAATCCCCCGGGGCGGTCGACGCGGAATCCACCCGGGTCATGGGCCGGTTCCTGCGCGACGTGATGAAGCACAGCCTGGCGGGCCGGAACTTCCGCCTCTTCAGCCCCGACGAGAACAACTCGAACCGGTGGCAGGACGTCCTCGAGGTCACCAACCGGGCCTGGATGGCCGAGCGGACCGACGCGGACGACAAGCTGGCGCCCGACGGACGGGTCATGGAGATGCTCAGCGAGCACCAGTGCCAGGGCTGGCTCGAGGGCTACCTGCTCACCGGGCGGCACGGCTTCTTTTCCTGCTACGAGGCCTTCATCCACATCATCGATTCGATGTTCAACCAGCACGCCAAGTGGCTGAAGGTCTGCGGCCATATCCCCTGGCGGCGGCCCATCGCCTCGCTCAACTACCTGCTCAGCTCCCATGTCTGGCGGCAGGACCACAACGGCTTCTCCCACCAGGACCCCGGGTTCATCGACCACGTCATCAACAAGAAGGCCGAGGTCGTCCGCGTTTATCTGCCGCCCGACGCCAACTGCCTCCTGTCCGTGACGGACCACTGCCTGCGCAGCCGGAACTACGTCAACGTCGTCATCGCCGGCAAGCAGCCGGCCCCCCAGTGGCTGACCATGGACCAGGCCGTCCGGCACTGCACGGCCGGCCTCGGCATCTGGGAATGGGCCAGCACCGACGCCGGCCACGAGCCCGACGTGGTCATGGCCTGCTGCGGCGACGTGCCCACGCTCGAGACCCTGGCCGCCGTGGACCTCCTCCGCAGGCACCTGCCCGAGCTGAAGATCCGGGTCATCAACGTCGTCAACCTGATGACGCTGCAGTCGCCGAACGAGCATCCCCACGGCCTGAGCGATCAGGATTTCGACGCCCTGTTCACCGAGGACCGGCCGGTCGTCTTCGCCTTCCACGGCTACCCGTGGCTGATCCACCGCCTGACGTACCGCCGGAAGAACCACGACAACTTCCACGTCCGCGGCTACAAAGAGGAAGGCACGACGACCACGCCCTTCGACATGGTGGTCCTGAACGACATGGACCGTTTCCACCTGGCCCAGGACGCCATCGACCGCGTGCCGGGCCTGGGCAGCCGGGCCGCCTATGCCAAGCAGGCGATCCGCGACATCCTCATCGAGCATCGCCGCTACATCAACGAGCGCGGCGAGGACCATCCCTTCGTCAGCGGCTGGCGCTGGGGCGTCAAGGGCCCGGTCGGCCCCGGAACCCGGTCCACGGAGGCGGACAATGTCTAGCCCGGCCGTCCCGGCCCACCGAACGAAGATCGTGGCCACGATCGGTCCGGCGTCGGACTCCCCCGCCGTCCTGCGGGAGCTCATCCAGGCCGGACTGAACATCGCCCGGCTCAACTTCTCTCACGGCGATTTTGCGGGCCACGAACGGATCATCGAGACCATCCGGGCCGCCGAGAAGGCGGCCGGCCGGCGGGTGGCCATCATGGCCGACCTGTCGGGCCCCAAGATCCGCCTCGGCACCCTCGGCGTGGAGAAGATCCAGCTCCGCGCCGGAGACCGGTTCACCCTGACCACCGAAGAGGTCGTGGGCACGCCAGAGCGCATGTCGGTCAGCTTCGCCCGGCTGCCGCAGGTCGTGAAGCGCGGGGACCTGCTGTCGCTCAACGACGGGACCGTCCAGATCGAGGTCGCGGAGGTGCGCGGGGCCGATGTGGCCTGCACGGTCAGGGTCGGCGGCGAGCTGAGAGCCCGCAAGGGGCTCAACCTGCCGGGCCTCGATCTCGGCATCAGCGCGTTCACCGACCGCGACCGGGAATGCCTGGCCTTCGCGCTCGACAAGGGCGTCGACGCGGTCAGCCAGTCTTTCGTCGAGGGCGCGGCGGACGTCGAGGCCGTGCGCGCGGCGGCCCGGGCGCTCGGCCATCGGCCCTTCGTCATCGCCAAGATCGAGCGCTCGCGCGCGCTCGACCGGCTCGATGAGATCCTCGAAGCCGCCGACGGGGTCATGATCGCCCGCGGCGACCTGGGCGTGGAGATCCCGATCGAGCGGATCGCGCTGGTCCAAAAGGACATCATGCGCCGGGCCAGCCTCAGGTCCAAGCCGGTCATCACGGCGACGCAGATGCTCGAGTCCATGACCGCTCAGAGGCTCCCGACCCGGGCCGAGGCCACCGACGTCTCCAACGCCATCCTGGACGGGACGGACGCCGTGATGCTGTCCGCCGAATCCGCGACGGGCGCCTATCCGGTCGAAGCGGTGGCCATGCTGGCCCGGATCGCGGCCGCCGTCGAACCGGCCATCCGCCCCGTGCCGGCGAAAACGAAATACGCCGGCGTAGATCTGGCCGGCCGGGTCCGGCCCGAGCACCTCATCGCCGTGAGCATCGAAGCCAGCCTGGAGTTCCTCCGGCCGGCCCTGATCGTCGTGCCCTCGGCGACGGGGTCGACGGCGCGGCTCCTGGCCGCGCTGCGCCTGCCGGTGCCGGTCGTAGCCATCAGCACCGATCCCGGAACTTGCCAGCACCTTCAGTTCTCGTACGGCGTGACGGCCGTCCACCGGCCGGATCTGCCCGTCTCGTGGACGCCGTTCGTGAGGGATTGGATGGGCCGGCATCGGCTGCATGGGGAATTCGCCATCCTGGTCGAGCGGGTCCCCCGGGATGACCCCGCCGGCACGCACAGGATCGAGATCATCAAGCTCGAAGGTCCGTGACGCGCCGTCCGTAAATCCTAATTGATAACGATCTGGCCGGGATCGATATCGGTCCGGGGGAACTTCATGTGGAGCCCTTCCATGGCCTCGACGAGAAGCGCCGAGACCGTCAGGTTGCGGTACCACTTCTTATCGGACGGCACGATGTACCAAGGGGCGTCGTCCGTGCTCGTCCGCGAGAGGACTTCCTCGTAGGCTTTCTGATAATCGCTCCACAGCCGGCGCTCAGGCAGATCCGCGGGGTTGAATTTCCAGCGTTTCGTCGGATCGTCCAGCCGAGATTGGAGGCGTTTTCTCTGCTCGTCCTTGCTGATATGCAGGAAGAACTTCAGAGTCGTCGTCCCTTCCCGACGCAGCAGTTTTTCGAACGCGTTGATGCTCTCGTACCGGGTCTTCCAGACATCCTCGGGGACGAGGTCATGGACGCGAACGACCAGGACGTCCTCATAATGGCTCCGGTTGAAGATCATGATCTCTCCCGACCCCGGGGCGCACCTGTGGACCCGCCAGAGGAAATCGTGGCCCAGCTCCTCGGCGGTCGGCGCCTTGAATGCCGAGACCTTGACGCCCTGCGGATTGGCCCCTTCGAACACGTGGCGGATGACGCCGTCCTTTCCGGCCGTATCCATGCCCTGGAGTACGATGAGGACCTTGTGACGATGTTCGGCATATAACAGCTCCTGGAGCTCGCCGAACTTTTTGTTCAGCCCGGCGAGCGCCAGATCCGCCTCGCCCTTCCCCCCGGGAAAAGCGCCGGTCTCATCCGGGTCGAAATCGTCGAGCGAGATCTTCGTCGACGGCTTCACCCGGTAGCGCTCGAAATCGTTCGTCTTCATGGCCGGTCCTTTCGCAGCTTAGCCCTTCTTCGGGCTCGGGCGGACGGGCACAAGGTCCCCCGCCCGGTCCTCGTCCGCCCGCCTGGCCGCCGCGTAGGACCGAAGGGCGAAGAATTCCTGGCTCCGGACGGCCTTTTTGCGCGCCGGGGTTTCGACCTTGACGTAAGAGCCGTCGGGCTGCAGCCGCCTGGCCTTGACGTTGTCCTGGAAGAAGACGTCCAGGATCGCCGTCAGGCGCTTCCGGCAGGCCTCATCCTCGACCGGAACGAGGAGCTCGACCCGCCGCTCGAGGTTGCGGGGCATCCAGTCGGCGCTCGAAATAAAGACCCGGTCCTCTCCCCCGTTCCGGAAATGGAGGATCCGGCTGTGCTCGAGATAGCGGTCGACGATGCTGACCACCGAGATGTTCTCGCTCATGCCCTCGACGCCCGGGCGGAGACAGCAGATGCCCCGGACGTTGAGAAGGACCTCGACGCCGGCCTGGGAGGCCCGGTAGAGGGCCTGGATGATGTCGGGTTCCGAGAGGGAGTTCACCTTGACCCTGATCAAGCCCTTCTGACCCTGCTTCTGGCGCTCCGTCTCGTTCTCGATGAGCTCAAGGAGCCGGGCCTTGAGGCCGGCTGGCGCCGACTCGATCTTCCGATAGGGCAAGCTCTGGGACAAGCCGGTGATGGCGTTGAAAAAGGCCGCGGCGTCCGCGGCATAGTCCTCCCGGCAGGTCATATAGCCGACGTCGCTGTAGAGGCGCGCCGTCCGCTCGTTGTAGTTTCCCGTCCCGAAATGGACATACCGCCGGACGCCGGCCGGCTCCCGGCGAACGACGATGCAGACCTTGGCGTGGGTCTTCAGACCGCGGATGCCATAGATGACTTGCGCCCCGGCTCGTTCGAGCTCGAGGGCGCCCTCGATGTTCCTGGCCTCGTCGAACCTGGCTTTGAGTTCCACCAGAGCCGTGACGTGCTTCTCCTTTTCGGCGGCCCGGATGAGAGAGGCGACGATAGGGCTGTCCTCGCTCGTCCGGTAGAGGATCTGCTTGATGGCCAGGACGTCGGGGTCCTCGGCCGCCTCCTCGACCAGGCGCTCCACGGGGTCGAAGCTGTCATAAGGATGGAACAACAGGACGTCCTTGCGCCCCACGGCCTCAAAAATGGAGCCGCGGGCTTCGAGCTCCGGCAAGGGCTGGGGCGGCCAGGGCTCGATCTTGAGCGCCTCGAAACCCGGCATCGCGGCCATCCTGGCATAAGCCGCAAGGTCGAGGGGGCCGGAAAGACGAGCCACCCGATCGGCCGGAGCTTCCAGAACGTCACGGAGGAGCCCGAGGGCCGCCGCAGATACATTTTCGGCGACTTCGAGGCGGACGCAGGCGCTCTGTTTCCTTTCGACCAGGATCTCCTTCATTTCCGCCAGCAGATCGGCGGCCTGATCCTCGCCGACGGCCATGTCGGCGTTCCGGATGACCCGGAAGGGAACGGTCTCGAGGACGGCTTCACCCGGGGCGAGGAGTCCGGCGAACCGGGCCACGACCTCCTCCAGGAGCACGAATTGATAGCCGTCCTCGGCGGGAAGCGTGATGAACCGGGCCAGGCCTTTCGGGAGGGTGACGACGGCGCTCCGAGACTCCTCCTTGGCCCCCGCCCCGGGGAGGAAGCGGACGAGCAGATTGACCCGGAGCCCGGCCAGGACCGGGAAAGGCCGGTCGGCGGATACGGCGATGGGCGTCAGGACCGGCAGGATCTCGTTCGAGAAGAGGCGCTCGACAAAAGCCTCTTCTTTGGGGCTCAGGTCTCCGGCCTTGACCCGCCGGATCCCGGCCGCCGCCAGCCGCCCTTCGAGGTCTTTCAGGCAGGCCTGTTGATCCTCGACCATCTGCCGCGTCAGGTGGCCGATCTCCTTGATCAGGGCGGCCGGAGTGAACCCGCCGAGGTCCGGCTTGTTGCGGCCCTGAGCGGCGATCTGCTGCAGGCCGCCCACGCGGACCATGAAGAACTCGTCGAGGTTCGACCCGGTGATGGCCAGGAACTTGAGCCTCTCGAGAAGCGGCAAGCCGGAGTCGAGAGCCTCCTCGAGGACGCGCCGGTTGAAGGCCAGCCAGCTCAGCTCGCGGTTGAGGAAGGAGGTCGGATCAGCCGGCATGGCGTTTCCCATCCCCCGTTGCCCCGCCTTCGCGCAGGACGACCTTGAGCCCGTAAACGTCCTCGAAGAGCGGGCCCTTTTCCTTGAGGGCCAGGCGCTCCAGGGTCAGGTCCTCGGCGCCTTCGACGGTGATGACAAGCTCATCTTTCGTCACGGCGATCGTGGGGCCGGAGATCTGCTGGAGGTGATTCCGGTCGAGGGCGTCGGCGACGCGCAGGATGGCCGCGTTCTTCGAGACGGCGATCCGCCTGTCCCGGTCGAGGGCGGCGTACTCGGGCTGGCTCAGCGCCGGCAGGGCGCGGCGGTGATACCGGGCGACAAGGGCCACGAGGGCCACGTCCTCACGGGACAGCCCGAAGATCGAGCTGTTCTGAATGAGGTACATGGAATGTCTGTGGTGGCTGCGGTTGCTGATGAAGCCGCCGACCTCGTGGAGGAGCCCCGCGACCCGGAGCAGCAGTTCGTGCCGCGGGTCGAGATGGAATTCGTTGCGGAGGGCCCGAAAGATATGGCCGCTCATGTCGGAGACGAATCGGGCGTGCTTCTCGTCGATGGCATATTTCCGCCCCAGGGCCAGGGCCTGCCGGACCACTTCCTCGGCGAAGGCGTCGCTCCACGAACGTTCCGAGGCGACCTCCCTGAGAAGCCCGTCACGGAAGGTCGTTTTGGGGATGAGGATCGTCTCGACCTTGAACGTCCGGCACAGGATGATGTAGGCGAAAAGTCCCGGGCCGAGCGTCTCGGCCTCCTCGTAGCTCACCTTATAACGAGCGACGAGCTTCTCGGCCGAAAGCGGGATGACCTTGTCGGCAAAGCCGGAGAAGGTCTTGAAATCCAAGGTCAGGAGCGACTCGTCCGGCCAACTCGGCGAGATCTTCGAAGCGGCGAACTGGGCATCGCCGGACATGGCGACAAGGACGGGGCTGGGGACGGGCGGGACGTCGCGCTTCATGGTTTCGGCCGCCCGGCCGATGTGCTGGCCGAGGATGCGTCGGACCCGCTCGGTCGGGGTCAGATAGGTCTGCAAGGTCTCGCGCATCCGCAGGGTCCCGAGCTCATAGGAGTTCGAAAAGCCGACCTGGCCTTGCCGGACGAGGAAGAGCTCCGTGCTCCCTCCTCCGACCTCGGCGAAGAGGACGTCGGCCTGGGCCAGGTCCGGCTTGATCGCAAAGACCTCCTGAGCGGCCCGAAAGGTCAGGCGGTTCTGTTCGGCCTCGTCGACCACCTTGAGGTTGATGCCGGTGGCGACATAGACGCGGTCCCGGAAGCTCTCGGCGTTGGCCGCCTCGCGGACCGCGCTCGTGGCCACGGCCAGGACCCGGCCGGGGTCCGTGATCCCGTACTCGCTCATGACGCTCTGGAAGCCCTTGAGGACGGCGATGCATTGACCGATCGTTTCCTGGGTGATCCGACCCGTGGAGAAGGTGTCCTTCCCCAGCGGAACGGACTTCCGCAGCGATTCGAGGCGGCGGACGCCGCCGCCGCTCTCGATCTCGGCGATGTCCATGCGGATGGCCGTGGCGCCCATGTCGATGACCGCAGCCAGGCGCTTCTTGTCCTCGCCGGGGACCGGGGACTCCGCAGAGGACCTCTCTTCGGTCATGGTTTGGTCCTGGCCGCTGCGGCCAGCGCGGCGGCGCCCATGACCGTGGCGTTGTCCCCCAGCTCGGCGGCCAGGATCTTGGTGGTCTTGGTGAACGCTTGCATGGACTGCCCGCAGACCGCCTTCCGGGCCTCCCCCAGGAAGATCGTCGGGAGGGCTTCGACGAGCCCGCCGCCGAGGACGACGACGTCCGGCGCCAGGAGGTTGACGACATCGGCCACGGCCAAGCCGATATGCCTGGCGGCGTTGCGGACGATGGACTCGACGGCCGTGTCCCCCGCCCTGATGGATTTGGCCAGCGTCCGACTCTTGATCTGCGCAAGGTCCGTCCCGGCCAGTCGTTGAAGCGCGGGGGCTTCGCCCCGATAGGCGGCGGCCGCGGCATCGGCCGAGATCGCCAGCCGGCTGGCC
>Ga0208980_10001247_pt1 | contig 15293 bp, 10 predicted proteins | sample WetSurMetagenome_3_FD_187993 | JGI IMG/M metagenome (GOLD analysis project Ga0208980, IMG submission 187993) | Wetland microbial communities from Twitchell Island in the Sacramento Delta, sample from surface sediment Aug2011 Site A1 Bulk (version 2) | ecosystem: Environmental > Aquatic > Marine... | reverse complement strand
TCCTCCTCGGTCGCGGCCGACGAGATGCGCTTGCACATCCTCAGCCGCTGGCCCGAGTCGGCGATGTAGTCCTCAGGTATGCGGATATCCAGGTTGAGGTTGATGCTCGTGGATATCTCCTCCTCGGTTTTTTCTCCACGCAGTTCCTCCACTGTGCGTTCGAGCAGCTGGCAGTATAGGTCAAAACCGACAGCCTCGATATGCCCGTGCTGCTCCCCGCCCAGGAGATTGCCGGCCCCGCGAATCTCGAGGTCCAGCGCCGCGACCCGGAAACCGGTTCCCAGGTCACTGAATTCCCGTATGGCTGCCAGCCGTTTCCGCGCAACTTCGGTCAAAGCTTCATCCGACGGGATGAGAAGGTAGGCATAGGCGCGCCGGTCGCTGCGGCCCACCCTTCCGCGCAACTGGTACAGCTGGGCCAATCCGTAAAAATCGGCGCGATCGACAATGATGGTATTCACCCTGGGTATATCCAGCCCATTCTCGATGATCGTGGTAGCCACCAGAACGTCCAGTTCATCCTGGACAAATTTCAGCATGATCCGCTCCAGTTCGCGCTCGTTCATCTGGCCATGAACGACGCCGATCCTGGCTTGCGGAACAAGCTGCTGGACCTTGGCGGCCACGGTGTGAATGGTCTCCACACGGTTGTGCACGTAGTAGATCTGGCCGTTGCGCGCCAGCTCCATCTCAATGGCGGACCGCACGACATCGGGGTTGTGCTTGAGAACGGAGGTCTGGATGGCGAGCCGGTTCTTGGGCGGGGTTTCGATCGTCGACATGTCCCGCAAACCGAGCAGCGCCATGTTCAGCGTTCTGGGGATGGGAGTGGCCGTGAGAGTCAGGACATCGACGCGCGTCTTCATGGCTTTGAGGCGCTCCTTGTGAGAGACGCCAAAGCGCTGTTCTTCATCCACGATCACAAGGCCCAGGTCCTTGAACGCAACATCCTTGGACAGGAGCCTGTGCGTCCCCACAACCACATCGATGCGGCCCATCTCGAGGTCCTCGATCACCTGCTTCTGTTCCTTGGGGCTGCGGAAACGGGAAAGGAGCTGGATGCGCACAGGAAAAGCCGTGAAGCGCTGCTGGAACGTATTGTAGTGTTGAAAGGCAAGGACGGTCGTGGGGGCGAGCACCGCCGCCTGCTTGCCGTCCATCACGGCTTTGAAAACCGCGCGCATGGCAACCTCGGTTTTGCCGTATCCGACATCCCCGCACAGCAGCCGGTCCATCGGGCGCGAGGCTTCCATGTCGGATTTGACGGCCGCGAGTGCATCCGTCTGATCCCGTGTCAGTTCGAATTCAAAGGCGTCCTCGAATTCCTGTTGCCATGCCGTGTCTGCAGAGAAAGCAAAGCCGGGAACCGTCTGGCGCTGGGCGTAAAGCTTCAAAAGCTCTTCGGCCATATCCCGCATGGATTTCTTGATTCGGGTTTTGGTGCGGGCCCAACTTGTGCCGCCCAGCCGGTCCAGGGCAGGGCGCGTGCCGCCCATGCTGCTGTATTTTTGGATCAGATCGAGACGCTCGACCGGGACGTATAGTCGTGCGTCGTCCTGGTAGGTCAGCAGCACAAACTCCCTGGTGCCATCCTGGAGGCCGATGGTTTTCAGACCGTTGAACAGCCCGATGCCGTGGTCGACATGAACGACGTAGTCTCCCGGCTTCAGGTCCCGGAAATCGGAGATGAAAAGGTGCCGCTGGGCGGCCTTTATTTTTTTATGGCCTGCCGCGACTTCGTCCTCGTCGAAGACCTCCGGGCCGGCAAGGACGCGCAGGTTTGTGGCCGGGAGAAAAAAGCCGGCATGCAGGTTGCCGACTCCCAGCAGGACCGTTTCTGCGCCCACCAGGTCGGCGGGCATTTCCTGTCCGCCGCCGCGGCATAGATGCGCGGGAATTTCGTATTCCTTCAAAATGTCGTTCATGCGTTCCGCGCGTCCCAGGTTTGAGAAAATGAATACGACCTTTTCTCCCTGGCTGCGGAACTTGCTCAGGTCTCCGGCGAGTTCCCGTATGTTGCCATGGTATTTGCGCGTGGATTGCGAAGAGAGATATATGGACGAAGAAGCCGGATCTGCAGCGCCGAGTTCCTCGATTTCCAGGCGCGGGAACCGGTCTATGGAGTCTTTGAATTCTTCAGCGGTGAGGTAAATCTGCTGAGGCGAAAGCACAGGCTTATGCGCTTCAACGCGATCCAGGAACCGCTCATAGAGTTCCGCATGGTGTTTGACGAGGCCGCCCTCCAGGACTTCGCGTTCCAGGATGATCAGGCGGTACCCTGTCAGATAATCGAATAATGTCTTTTCCAGCGGATCGACTGCCGGCAGCAAAAACTCGAATGCCGGGAACAGCTCGCCCTGCCGGGCCAGTCCGAGTTCCTCTTCCAGGTGAGGCAAAAAGGGGGCGCTCCAGAGGGAAGGGACCTTTTCGGCCCACTGTTGCAGCAAATTGCGCCTGAAGCAGTACTCCCGCATCGGCACGATCTCGACACTGCGGACCGTATCGACGGAGCGCTGGGAGTCGACATCGAATACGCGTATGGATTCGATGCGGTCGCCGAAAAATTCCAGGCGAACCGGTTTTTCCAGGTGGGGCGGGAAGACGTCGAGTATGCCGCCGCGGAGCGAAAACTCTCCCGGATCGGTCACCGGATCGTCTTCAACGTATCCGGACTCGAACAAATGGTCCCGTATCATGTCCGGCGACATATCCTCATCATGCTTCAGCATGAGGCAGTAATTGAGAAAACGCTCGGGAGCATGCAAACGGACCGAGGCGGCTCTTGCTGAAGCCACAAGGACTGTGGGGCTGTCCTGCAGTAGCTGCCAGATGGCGCGTGCGCGGGCAGCGGCGACCTCCTGGTGAGGGGACAGGCCGCGATAGGGATCCACTTCTAGATCCGGCAACTGAACAACCGGGAAGGGAGACGGCGCAAGCAGATCGATATAAAACTGGAGTTCCCGGGTGAGATTCTGGGCTTCCTGGTTTGAGGGAGCAAGGACGGCAACCGGCCGGTTTTCGCTCAGGATCGCTTTGGCGACCGCCAGGGCTTTGGCCCCTCCAGCCGCCCCGGACAATGTGAGCAGACGTTGGCCCTGACTGAGCTTCGTTGCCAGTTGCTGCAGGGCGCCGCTTTCCGCTGCAGCCTCGAATGTCCGTTTCAACTGATGCACGTGATAACCAGTCGGTATTTCTGATCTGCCGGCTTCCAATCCCGGTGAATCGCAGCCGGCATGTTCTTAGTCTCCCCGCCCGCCTGCCCCGGGCGAGGGCGGTCCGAAACGCCTGAGGATTGTCCGGATTATTTCGGACGTTGAGGTGCCCTCGACCAGCGGAATGTTCAGCACAACACCGCCGGCTTTCTCAACCGTATCGCGGCCGACGATGTCCCGGAGGTCCCAGTCGGCGCCCTTGACCAGTACATCCGGCACGATGGCATCGATGACACGCTGCGGCGTCAAATCCGCGAAAATAAATACGTAGTCGACGCAGGCCAGCGCCGCCAGGACTTCAGCCCTTTCCGATTCAGGCATAACCGGGCGCGGATCTCCCTTGATCTGCCGGACAGAGCTGTCGCTGTTGAGTCCGACGATCAGCGCGTCCCCCATGGAGCGCGCTTTGTTGAGATAGCGGACATGGCCGATGTGCAGGATGTCGAAGCAGCCGTTTGTGAATACAACCTTCTTGCCCGATTCCCTGAACCGGGCGCGAAAACGGACGATTTCCTCCAGCGTCTTAATTTTCCGGACGGACATAGCAGCCTTGCAGCATAGCAAATGCACCCATTCACTACAAGAATGCTGATTTTATGTGCCGGCAAACCCCCGGTTCGGCCGTGGGACTCATGGGATTTTGCGGCTACGCTATCCAATAACGCCGGCATGCGCCGAAAATAACGCTGATGCACTCGGACTTTTAAACGGATCGCGCTATTTTTTGCGGGCTTTGTGGACGAGGACTTCGGATGGCTGCACACCCCTGACGATTATGGCGGCGTCCGCCGGCCGGAGAAGCGTGACTTCGGGTGTGATCCTGGCGGGCAACTTGATTTCATTCAGTTTTTGGGATGCCAGGGACACATGGAAATCAGCAGGACTTAGGTCATTGGCTATTTCCGCGGGAGCGAGCACCTGTACGGCGACCTGGCCGGGGATCGCTGTATAATCCTCAGTGTCGAAGGATACCGGCACCTTGGCTATTGTGTGCAACTCCCTGCGCGGACCTACCTGTATGTCTACTTGGACCGGGCTTCCCAGCGAAGCGCGCACGGATTTTCCCTTGAGATTGAGGCCCACGTAAAAGCGGCTGGACTGATTCCGGCCGCTGATAGACACCGGTTCTGTCGCTACTTCGCGAATCGATTCGACCTTGGAGCGCGGTCCGGTGACGATCAACATCGCAGGTTTTACGAGCTTGCCGTAAACCTCGAAATTCGGCAGGGGTTCCCCCGAGACCGGCACAACCACCGGTACCTCTTTAGAAATAGTGTGTTCCAGGTGTAATTCAACCCGCACGGGATTTACCTGAAGCACTTCAATCCCCGATCCCCTGGGGGTTTTCACATTATCCGGAGTTAGCGTGATAACGTGTTCTCCTTCTTTGGCGCCCTGTAGGTCGATGATGCAGGTGGGTAGCGGCTGGCTGAGCCATATGCTCGAAAACGCCGCTCCGCGCATGGTCACTTCAACCGAAGTCAGGCGGTCGTTCGTGATCTCCATGTGGCGCGGCACCTGCACCTCCAGGGGAACCGTGACCACTCTCTCGATGCCGGGCTCACCCCGGACAAACAGCCAGAGGATCAAAGCCAGGAGAATCGCCGTGGCTTTGAGGCTCCAGTTTTCCAGAAGGTACTCCTGAATAAACCGCTTCATACCGCTTCCGGGTGCTGTTCGACTCTATGGGGCAGCCGGGTGATGGGCTTGCCCTCCATGGCATTCTGGAGAGCCGAGCGGAGGCCCGCGCCGTCCAGATCCCGCGTAATCGTGCCCCCGATGGCCAGGGAAATGGTGCCGGTTTCTTCCGACACGATGATGGTGGCGGCGTCGGTCTCCTCGGTAATGCCTATGGCAGCCCTGTGCCTCGAGCCCATCTCCTTGCTGAGGTACGGATCCAGCGTGAGCGGCAGAAAGCATCCCGCAGCGACAATCCGGTTCCGCTGCACAATGACGGCGCCATCGTGAAGCGGGGTATTCGGGCTGAAAATAGTGACCAGGAGATCGTAGGTCAGCACTGCATCAAGGGCAATCCCGCTCTCGACATAATTCCTTAATCCTATATCCCGCTCCAAAACGATCAAAGCGCCGATCTTCTTGGACGCCAGAGTGGTGGCTGCCAAAACGATTTCATCAAAGCCGTCCTTGCCGTGGCGGTGAAAGGGATCCCAGAAGGATGTCTTCCCGATATTGGCCAGCGCCCGCCTGATTTCACTCTGGTACAGAACGATGATGGCAAAAACGATATAGGTAAGGGCGTTGGACAGCAACCACTGAACAGCCGTCAGGCGATAAAACCGCGTTACCCAGAAAAACAGCAGCAGCATCACGATGCCGAAAGTCATCTGGACGGCCCGCGTGCCGCGCATCAGCAGCAGAAAACGGTAAATGATGTACGCGACCAGCGCGATGTCGATGAGGTCGCGGATGGAAAACGGAGTGAATTGTATGAAACCCGGCATCGATTCCATCAGTCCGATTCCTTTTCCAAAAGCTCGGGCATCCCGATGTGACTGAGAGGACGGTTCTTCATGGGCCGTCCGGTTTTTTGCTAGGCCGTTTTTCCGGCTCTGACGATGACATCCGTAACGTCGGCGATTTCCCGCATTGCCGCGACGTCGTGTACGCGCACGATATGCGCTCCAAAGATAATGGATGCCGCAACCGTGGCGCCGGTTCCCAGAACCAGCTCGCTGGCGGGCTTTTTTGTGATCGAGCCTATAAAAGACTTTCGCGACGTCCCCATCAGGATGGGGAAGCCGGCCGCAGCGAGGCGGTCCAGGTTTCTGATAATCTCAATGTTCTGAGCGGCGGATTTTCCAAATCCAATGCCCGGATCCATAATGAGCGATTCTGAAGATATCCCGAAGCCTCGTGCTCGGGCAACCGCTTCCTGCGCCCAACCCTCGATGTCCTTCAGGATATCAGCGCTCGGGGGGAGCGCCTGCATGTTCCTCGGTTCACCCCGCATGTGCATGAGGATCACGGCCGCCCTGTATCCGGATGCCGCTATCCCCAGTCCGGGATCTTTCTGCAGCGAGGTGATGTCGTTGATAATCGAGGCTCCGCGCTCCAAGGCCTCTTCGGCGACACGCCCTTTTGATGTGTCCACGGAGATAGGGATGGGATACTTTCCGTTCAGCGCGAGTGCCTCCAGTGTCGGCAGCACGCGCTCCAGTTCCTCATCTTCGGTGACTCCGAGGGACCCGGGACGCGTCGATTCCCCTCCTATGTCGAGGATATCCGCTCCCTCTTCGGCAATCTGCCATGCCCGGTCGACCGCCGCCTGAGGAGTGAAGTATCGTCCCTGATCTGAAAAGGAATCCGGGGTGACGTTAAGTATGCCCATGATCAGCGTCCGGTCGCCCAGCTCCAAAACCCTGTCTCTTGCTTTGACTTTAAAGGATTTCCGGGAAAAGGATTCAGGCATAAGGGTAGAACCGGTCCAAATGGAACCACGAAATGCACGAAAAAAATACTCTGGCCCTTTGAAGGGGTAAGTTCGTGGCCGCTTTAATGGTAATCCGGCTTAAGCCGGCGCAGGCTTGCCTTTAGGGTTGATCAGCTGCGGCAGCGGAGAGTGGCCGGGAGCCTTTTCCCTGGCCGGCCGTCCCTCGGAATCCACATCCGATGCGGCTTCAGGTTTGGGCTTCAAGGGCTGCCCTTTGATGATCGCCTCAATCTCACAGTTGTCAAGGGTTTCAAATTCGAGCAGTGCTTCGGCCAGGCGGATCAGGGTTTCCCGGTTTTCCTCCAGGGTTTTCCATGCACGATTGTGACCCTCTTCCACAATCCGCTTCACTTCCTGGTCGATTCGAATAGCAGTGTCCTCGCTGTAGTCGCGATGCTGCGCAATTTCCCTGCCCAGGAATATCTGTTCCTCCTTTTTTCCGAAGGTCAGCGGTCCCATAACAGGGCTCATCCCCCACTCCGTTACCATCTTCCGGCTGCGCTCCGTGGCAACCTCGATGTCATTGGCCGCCCCTGTAGTCTCCAGGTTCAGAAACATCTTCTCCGCGCAACGCCCGCCCATCAGGATGGTAATCTGGCCCTCGATATACGCCTTGGTATAGTTGTGCTTATCCGTTTCCGGAAGCTGCTGAGTCAGGCCCAGCGCCATGCCGCGGGGGATTATGGTTACCTTGTGCAGGGGATCGCTTTCGGGAATCATGTAAGCAACCAGCGCATGCCCGGCCTCGTGGTAAGCGGTGACCTTCTTGTCGCTCTCGGTGATGACCATGGACTTGCGTTCCTTGCCCATGAGAACCTTGTCCTTGGCCCCTTCAAAATCGCTCATCAAAACTACTTTTCTGCTGTAGCGGGCAGCATTCAATGCAGCCTCGTTGACGAGGTTCGCCAAAGCGGCACCGGAAAATCCCGGCGTCCCCCGGGCAATCACGGACACGTCGACATCGTCGGAAATAGGGATTTTGCGCGTGTGAACTTTCAGGATGCCCTCCCGCCCCCGGATATCCGGAAGCGGAACGACCACCTGCCTGTCGAATCGGCCGGGTCTGAGCAGAGCGGGATCCAGAACGTCCGGACGGTTGCTGGCCGCGATCAGGATCACACCGTCGTTGGATTCAAATCCGTCCATTTCCACCAGCAGCTGGTTCAGGGTCTGCTCTCGCTCATCATGCCCGCCGCCCAACCCTGCCCCGCGGTGCCGTCCCACGGCATCGATTTCATCAATGAAGATGATGCAGGGGGCATTCTTTTTCCCCTGCTCGAACAGGTCTCTCACCCTGCTGGCGCCCACTCCGACGAACATCTCGACAAAATCCGATCCGCTGATGGAAAAAAACGGAACGTTCGCCTCTCCCGCAATCGCGCGAGCCAGCAGCGTTTTCCCTGTTCCGGGAGGCCCCATGAGCAGCACACCCTTGGGTATGCGGCCGCCCAGCTTTTGAAATTTCTGAGGCTCCTTGAGAAATTCTATGATTTCCGTCAGCTCTTCCTTGGCTTCCTCAACTCCGGCGACGTCTTTGAACGTCACTTTCTTTTGCTGGCTTGACAGCAGGCGAGCGCGGCTTTTCCCGAAGGAAAGGGCTTTGTTGCCGCCGCTTTGCATTTGCCGCATCAGGAAAATCCAAAATCCGATCAGAAGGATAAAGGGCAGCCATGAAGACAGAAATACATACATGAGCGACGAGTTGGAGGATTTCTCTATCTTTACCGATACTCCGTTCTGCTGCAGGTCTTTTACCAGATCCCAGCTTGCCTCGGCCGGAATAACGGTCTTGAACTTCCTGCCGCCGGTATCTTCTCCTTCAAGATCTTCGCCCATGATCCTGACGGATTTGATTTTCTTTGCCGTCATCTCCTGGTGGAACGACGTAAAGTCCTTCTCTTCAATGTTGACGTCCCTGATGTTGTGGAACAGTTGCCACAAAAGCACCAGGGAAACCACTACCGCCAACCAGACCAGGACATTCTTTAAATTGGTGCTCAAATGAGAAACCTCCGAATGGAAATTTGAGCCTCATCGCCTGCCCTAAAGCAAACCGAACGGTGAGTCGCCAAATGTCCATTTTCCATTATACCAGAGCCCTCCACGGATACGGCATTTTCATTATAATTCTCAGAACAAATATAAGATCCGTGATTCGGGGCGCAAAGCCCGGCATCCGTGCGGCCGGCTCATTTCGAGGTCTGATCCTTGCCTCCGGCGTCCCGGACTGCGTTTCCCGCATCTTCTTTGATTTCAATCATGACGCAGGGTCCCGATCCTGGCCGGGCTTCATAGGCCCGCGCCGGCCTGAAGCCGGGAATCCAGATGACGTCATCCCCTGCGGCAACCATCGGGATGAACGAGCGCCTCTCCGAAGGTATTTTTCTGTCAATCAGCATTTTTTTCACCTTGCGGTGGCCCGGTCCGCCGTACCGGTCTCCGGCGATTCTGGATCGGATCGTGAGGACCGGAGGCAGCGCCGACTGCTGCAAATAGGCCCGGCTCAAACACATATCCTTTATCGTCCCCGGATCCGGAGTACTGCAGATTGTGGCGCTGAATATTCTGCCGGCCTCAGGGACGCGGCAAATCCCCGGAAGGGGGAACCTGTGGCAAAAAGGGATTCCCTCCGCGGGCATCTGTTTTAAAAGCAGCAATTGGTGAGGCCGCCGAAGGACGACAATCCCACCCGGCAGGTGGATCCGGCGGCTTCCCGACGCGTTTCCGCAAAGCGACAGGATGTCTTCGATGTGCGCGGATGAGATTCCGCGCAGCGAACCCTGGAACTCTTTCAGAGCAAGGCGCAGAACCTGTTTTTGCAGCGCAGCGTGGAGGTCGAAAAGATCCTTTATTTGTATGGAAATGCCGTCGTCAACAGGGCGGCTGAGAGCCTGGTATTGCTTTCCTGCCTGGGCTTCAAGGAAAGCCCAGGTTTCACGGGCTTGATCGGCTTCGCGGGCAAGCGTCCTTTTGAGTTGTGGATTAAGGTACTTTTCAAGATAGGGGATCACTTCCCGCCGGATGCGGTTCCTGGAATGCCGCAGATCCGTGTTGGTGGAATCCTCCCGATAGGCGATTTCGTGCCGCTTCAGGTAATCCAGGATCAGGCCGCGCGAGCATTCGATCAAAGGACGAATGATCAGCCCGTCCACGACGGGATATATGGCGGAGAGTCCCTCGATTCCGCTGCCTCGTATGATGCGGAACAAGGCGGTTTCGGCTTGATCGTCCAGGTTGTGCGCGACGGCGATCTTCTGCGCCTTTTCCCTGGACGCGACGCGGCGCAGGAAATCGTATCGCAGCCGGCGCGCCATTTCTTCCAGGTTCTGCCTGGTTTCGGCCGCCTGGTGCTTCACCTCGATGGTTTCCGAAACAAAAGGAATGCCCAGATCGGCGCACATGCGCCGGACAAAATCCTCGTCGGCGTCAGCCTCCGGCCCGCGTATGTGGTGATTGAGGTGGGCTGCATTGAGGGACAGATTCAGGTGCGGAGCCAGCTTATTCAGGCACAGCAGAAGGGCCGTGGAATCGGCGCCGCCAGATACGGCTACGATCACGCGGTCGCCCGATGCAAGCATCCCATATTTGCGTAGGGTCCTGTATGCCTGTATTTCCATCGTTACCATAGCCATGAATTCCGGAATGCTCCGCGCGTCGCCGAATCCGCCCAAATTAATGTTATACTCTCTAGCTTGCGTTTCTCACAGGGTTTCGTGCCCCGGCAGCAGCGGCCTTCCCGGCTACCCCTGCAAAAAGGGTTTTTTGGGAAAGTGCATCCGGTGTTGAGGACGTCCGCGACGGGGCCCTTCAATCGAGAAATGCGGCGCTCCAGGTTTCTGAGCATTTTAAAGGAGGGATCCATGGCCTTCCCGGCAACTCGACCCAGACGGCTTCGCATGAGCGAAATCGTTCGGAAAATGGTCCGCGAAACCCGGCTTTCGCCCGATCAGTTCATCTATCCTATGTTTGTCTGTCCCGGTGAAGGGATCAAAAAGGAGATCTCCTCGATGCCGGGCAACTACCATTGGTCCGTCGACACGCTGGTTGAAGAGGTGCGCTCGGTCAAGTCTCTTGGGATCTCCGGGATTATGCTCTTCGGCATTCCGGAGAGAAAGGATGATCGCGCGACTTCCGCATATGACGATCACGGCGTGGTGCAGGAGGCGGTGCGGGCGCTGAAAAGGGAAGTCCCGGGGATTCTCGTGATCACGGATGTCTGCCTTTGTGAATACACGGCCAACGGCCACTGCGGCCTGGTGAAAGGCGAGGAGATCCTTAACGACGAAAGCCTGGAGTTGCTTGCTTTGTCGGCGCTGTCTCACGCAAAAGCCGGCGCCGACCTGGTTGCGCCTTCCGACATGATGGATGGAAGAGTGGGAGCCATACGGACGCTGCTGGACAAGAACGGATTTCAGAATGTTCCGATCCTTTCCTACGCGGTCAAATATGCATCCGGGTATTACGGGCCGTTTCGCGAGGCAGCCGATTCGGCGCCCGCGTTCGGCGACCGGCGCAGCCATCAGATGGACCCCGCGAATGCCCGTGAGGCTTTGAGAGAGGTGGACCTCGACATTGAAGAGGGCGCGGACATATTGATGGTTAAGCCGGCGGGGCCGTATCTGGACATCATTCGCATGCTCCGGGACCGCTATACGCATCCGCTGGCGGCCTACCAGGTAAGCGGAGAATACTCGGCGCTCGTGGCGGCCGGACAGCTGGGATGGCTGGATCTTGAGCGCACGATGCTCGAGTCGCTGACGGGGATCCGCCGCGCCGGAGCGGATATCATTTTGACTTACTTTGCGAAGGATGCCGCCAGGCTGCTGTCCTGACAGGCGGCGGATCCTGAGATCGGGGAGTTTGGATGGTGAATCAAAGATCGAAAAAGCTGTTTTCACGGGCCCAGAAGAGGATTCCGGGAGGCGTCAACAGCCCCGTGCGCGCATTCCGCAGCGTGGGCGGCGAACCGCGCTTCATCCGCTCCGGCAGGGGATGCCATGTCGTCGATGTGGATGGAAATTCCTATATTGATTTTCTGGGGTCATGGGGGCCCCTGATTCTCGGGCACTGCCCGCCCGAAGTGCAGGCTGCGCTTCGCGGGCAAATCTCGCGGGGCACCAGCTTCGGGGCATCGACCGAGAGCGAAGTGATCCTGGCCGAAATGATCGCGGAAGCCATGCCTTCCATCGAGAGGGTCCGGCTGGTCAACTCGGGCACGGAAGCCACCATGAGCGCCATACGCCTGGCGAGAGCCTTCACGGGAAGAAACAAAATTATCAAGTTCGACGGCTGCTATCACGGGCACGTGGACAGCCTGCTGGTCAAAGCGGGATCCGGAGTTGCAACCCTCGGTCTGCCCGACAGTCTTGGGGTCCAGCCGCAGGATTGCAGTTCCACCATCTCCATAAGATACAACGATGCCGAAATGGTTCAGCGCGTCCTGGAATCCAACCGCTCTGAGGTCGCTGCCGTCATCATCGAGCCCGTTGCGGGCAATATGGGGACGGTGCTGCCCGCGAAGGGGTTCCTCCGGCGGCTGCGCAAACTTACGCGGGAGCATGGCGTCCTGCTGATTTTTGACGAAGTGATCAGCGGTTTCCGCCTCTCGTATGGAGGGGCCCAGGAAATCCTGAAGATCCGGCCCGATCTGACCTGCCTCGGGAAAATTATCGGAGGCGGCCTTCCGGTCGGCGCCTATGGCGGCCACCGCGAAATCATGAAATGGGTGGCGCCGGAAGGACCGGTGTATCAGGCGGGGACGCTGTCCGGAAATCCGCTGGCCGTCGCTGCGGGAATTGCGGCTTTAAAGGCGCTGAAGCAGCCGGGAGTCTATGCGAAGCTGGAGCGCATGACGGCCGAGGTTGTCGGCGGGTTGCGGAACGCGGCGGCGGAAGCCGCGGTTCCGGTCGAGATCAATACCATAGGATCGATGTTTACGGTTTTTTTCACGTCTTTGCCGGTGACCGATTTCCAGACCGCCAAGGCCAGCGATACGGGCCGGTACGCAAAGTTTTTCCATGCTTTGCTCGACAGGGGGGTGTACTTTCCGCCGTCGCAGTTCGAAACCTGTTTCGTTTCCCTGGCTCATACCCCCAACAACATCCGGGCGACCATCCACGCTGCGCGGGAGGCATTCCGGGCTGCCGCCGCGCCGCCGGAGCCGCCCGTGTAAACATAAACCTCTTAGCGAGGACGGCTTTCCCTCAAATTGCTTTGTAGTGAGGACGGCTGCTCCAGAGCCGCCCGATGGGCGAATGACCCGTTTGCGCTTAATCGGACGGGTCTGGAGACCCGTCCGCACGGAAAAAATCAAGAGTAAATGAGTTAAAACCATCCATGGAACTCGGTTCTCACCTGCCATTTCGCCGTGATTATTTTTCGGTTTGCGTAGCTTGAGTGGATGTGCGGACGCGGATGGAGACGGTCCTGAAACCCTCGTTTTTTTCGATGGTGAGAACCAGGCTTTGGTATCTCACTGTTTCCCCTTCCACGAGAAGGCGTCCCGTCAAATCCTGGAGAAATCCCGCCAGGGTTGCGTATTCCGGCGCCTCGGGGATCTTTTCATCAAAGAACCGGTTAAAATCCTTTATGGGCAGGTTCCCGGCCACAGAGTAAAGGTTGGGGCCCAGTTCGCGCACCGATTCTATTTCCGTATCATGCTCGTCGCGGATTTCCCCGACAATTTCCTCCAGAAGGTCCTCGAGCGTGACGATGCCTTCGACCCCGCCGAATTCATCCACTACGACCGCCATGTGCAGGTGCATGGATTGAAGCTGGCGCAGCACAATATCCAGGCGGGCGCTGTCGGGGACGAAATGAACGGGGCGCAGAAGAACCTGCAGGTTAATGGCCTCTGATCTCTGAACGTACTGCAGGAGGTCTTTGACGTTGAGTATGCCGACCACGTTATCGAAATTCTGGCGGTATACGGGAATGCGGGAATAGTTGGTTTTTTTCACGACGTCGAGGATGATCGGGATGTCGTCGTCGATATCGACGGCCGTAACCTCGATGCGCGGTATCATGACCCCGCGCACCTGGGTTGCGCCTATCTCGAAGACGTTGTGGAGCATCTCCTTTTTTTCATCCGGCATGCCTGCGCCGCCGGAGCCAGCAATCATCGCCCGGATTTCGTCCTCGCTAAGGCTGTGGGCGAAGGGGCTGCCGGCGGATTCCAGGCCGGCGAGGCGGACCATCCGGTTGGCCACCCAGGCCGCAAGCCGGGAAAAGGGGGAAATGAGCCTGATTGTGAGTCTGACTGGAAGCAGAAGTTTCCGGGATACCTGTTCAGGGTGGGCCGCCGCGATGATTTTGGGCGTCAGCTCGCAGAAAAGAAGGACAATAAGGGCGAAAATGATCGACCCGATGATGCCGGCCATCTCGGCATACCGGGGGGAGACCCAGGAGGTGGCAAGGTAGGAGAAGATGCCGGCAGCGGCAATTTCAGCGACAGTCACTCCGAACAGCAGGACGCCGAGCAGCCGGTCGGGATTCGACAATATCCTCTTGATGGCCTCGGCCTGCTTGTCTCCTGCTTCCGCCTGGTATTTCAGCCGGAGGCGGTTTACGGCCATATAGGCGGTCTCGGCGGCTGAGAAAAACACCGATAGGGCCAGAAAGAATGCAAGGATGGCGATGTAGAGCAGCAGCGGAGACAAGGTTAGGCAGAGGCCTTTGCCGAGCGTGAATACGCCTCGGAGAGCACACGGTCTATTTGGTCTTCGACAGACTTCTCATTCAAGCCGCGGACGGTTGCCACTTCGCTGGTGATGAGCTGTTTTGCCCGGTCCAGCATTCGTTTTTCCCGAAACGAAAGGCTTTTCTTATAGCTGAGGTACACCAGGTTCTTCAGCACCTCGGCGACCTGGAAAATGGAGCCGGTGCGCATTTTTTCCGAGTGATCCTTGTAACGGCCCTTCCAGTCTGCTTCAGGCTCAAAAAAATCCTCTTCGAGGAGCTTGAAAAGCCCTTCCACGTCAGATTTTTTTATGATGCGGCGCAAACCGACGCTTTTGACGTTGGATGTGGGTACCATGACAAGGGACGCATTGGAATGAATCCGGAGCATGTAGAATTCTTCAGGTATGCCGTTTACGGAACGACGGCTCACTTCCTCGATTATGCCCACCCCGTGGTTTGGATAAACAACCTTTTCACCTATACGAAAGTCCATTATTACCTCCGGGAATTTTCTATTATAGCAGAGAATAGCTCCCTTTCAAAGGAGCGTAATACTGCATCCATCCCCGCCAGGCGCACTTTGGATAATGCTTTAGCCGGGCTTTCAAAAGGGAGCCATGGCGGTGGAATATTTTGGGACCAGTCCCGATGCGGAAAGACCTGCGCAGCCCTTGACCTCGGATAAGGCCCACGCGCGCTGGTTTGCCTTTATTTATAGAGGGCAACGGGCGGGAATGAGTTTATCGACGGCGATCGGGGAAACTTTAAATGCGGTGATATGGGATGGTATCCAGGCGGTCGATAATGAAAAAAGGTGCTATGCCGATCGCTTATGAAGGGATCTCACGGCGATGAGGTCAGTATCCGAAATTGGGCGAAATCCCTTCGTGGATGCTGAGTCTCGAACCAAAAATTCCGAATCCTTTTGATTGGCTCGATTGACTCGGGGG
>Ga0208980_10001246_pt1 | contig 15299 bp, 11 predicted proteins | sample WetSurMetagenome_3_FD_187993 | JGI IMG/M metagenome (GOLD analysis project Ga0208980, IMG submission 187993) | Wetland microbial communities from Twitchell Island in the Sacramento Delta, sample from surface sediment Aug2011 Site A1 Bulk (version 2) | ecosystem: Environmental > Aquatic > Marine... | reverse complement strand
AACGATACTTAAAGTTGATCCATTGGCACTCGAACTTCTGGCCAGAGAGGCCGTTTCAGATATTTCATTCTTCCTGAGGACAGCGCATCTTGAAAAGCTTGCAGCCATACTGAAAGATCCGGAAGCAACTGACAATGACCGGTTTGTGGCATATATAATGCTCAGGAACACAGTTATTTCCTCGAAAGGAGACCTGCCCTGGTGCCAGGATACCGGCACGGCCATTATCTTCGGAAAGAAAGGAGAGAATGTACTGACAGGGGTTAATGACGGTGAATATCTTTCAAAAGGCATATTCGAAACCTTTAAGGACAAAAATCTGCGATATTCACAGATCATCCCTTACAGCATGTTCGATGAAAAAAATTCGGCCACCAACCTCCCGGCTCAGATCGATATTATTGCAACTCAAGGAAATTCTTATGAGTTTCTTTTTATAACAAAAGGAGGAGGTTCGGCAAACAAGACCTTCCTGTATCAGCAGACAAAATCACTTCTGAACGATGAATCGCTTGCGAAATTCATTAAGGAAAAGATAAAGGAACTTGGCACATCAGCCTGTCCGCCATACCACCTTGCCCTGGTTATTGGTGGTACATCGGCGGAAAATACGATGAAAACAGTAAAACTGGCCTCCGCAGGTTACCTCGATCAGCTACCAACATCAGGCAGTGCCGGAGGACGTGCATTCCGCGATACTGAGTGGGAGAAAAAGATAGAACACATATGCCATGAGTACGGGGTGGGAGCCCAGTTCGGCGGAAAATATTTTGTTCACGATGTTAGGGTGATAAGATTACCTCGCCATGCTGCTTCATGCCCTGTTGGCCTGGGTGTAAGCTGCAGTGCCGACAGGAATATCAAGGCAAGGATAACTGCTGACGGTGTATTCCTTGAGGAGCTCGAAAGGAACCCTGAAAGATTCATGCCCGAAAAAGCCCCTGAACTTGAGAAACCGGTTGAGATCGACCTCGACAGACCCATGAAAGAGGTGCTTGCCGAACTGACAAAATATCCGGTTAAAACGAGGCTAAGTCTCACAGGCACTCTGATTGTAGCAAGGGATATTGCCCACGCACGCATCAAGAAGATGATAGATGAGGGGAAGCCCATGCCTGATTACTTTAAAAATCACCCCGTTTACTATGCCGGCCCTGCCAAAACTCCCGAAGGCATGCCATCTGGTTCTTTTGGTCCGACTACGGCAGGAAGGATGGACACTTACGTGGATCTTTTTCAGAGTCTTGGAGGATCGCTAATCATGCTGGCAAAAGGTAACAGGAGCCGTCAGGTTATAGATGCATGTAAAAAGTATGGAGGGTTCTATCTCGGATCGATCGGAGGTCCGGCTGCAATTCTTGCTTCAGAAAATATTAAATCTGTTGAGCTCGTCGATTTTGAAGACCTGGGGATGGAGGCAGTGAGAAAAATCAAAGTTGAACGGATGCCTGCCTTCATTATAACTGATGACAAGGGAAACGACTTTTTTGACGTATACAATAAATAATTTATCAATTTTAGTAATATGAAAAAAACAGTTTTTGCATTCTCGTTGTATGCAATCATTTTGACTCTCGTGTCGTGTATTTCGAAAGAGGATAAAATGGAGAAACAATTCCGCTCATTTCTTCAGGAATATGAAAAGAAGATCATTCCTCTTTATAAGGAAAATGCGCTAGCCTCGTGGAATGCTAATGTGACAGGAACAGAGGAAGATCTTGCCAGGAGTGAAAAGGCCTCTTTTGCTTATGAAAAGATCTTTACTGACAGGAAGGCATTTGAGGTACTAAAAGCTATCAAAGAGTCGGGACTTATAAAGGATTCTTTGTTAAGCCGGCAGCTTGATCTGATTTATAATTCTTATCTGGGTGCACAGGTTGACACAGCCCTTATTGCCGAGAGACTTAAAATGGAAACTGAAATAAATAAAAAGTATCTCAACTACCGGGCTAAAATAAATGGGAAAGAATTATCTGATAATGAGATTGAATCGATACTCAAGAATTCCACAAACAGTAATGAGCTTAAGAATGCATGGGAATCTCATAAAATGATCGGGCCGGTTGTGGCAGGGGATATAATAAAACTTGTGAAGCAGAGGAATCTAATAGCCCGGAAAGCAGGCTTTGGCAATTTTCACGAAATGAGCCTTAAACTGTCAGGTCAGGATCCTGATGAGGTTACTGCGGTGATTGATGAACTGGATAACCTTACAAGAGATGGTTTTGTAAAACTCAAAAGTGATATAGATAATTTTTATTCGAAACGTTATGAAATAAAAGTAACTGAGCTTATGCCCTGGCATTACCAGAACAGGTACTTCCAGGAAGCTCCGGATATTTATCCTGTCGATATCGATGGTTATTATAAGAATCAGGACCCTGTAAAAATTGCGGCAACATTTTATGACGGAATCGGATTGAATGTGGATGCTATTCTTGCGAAAAGTGACCTTTATGAAAAACCAGGGAAAAACCAGCATGCATTTTCAACTGATATCGACAGGGAAGGTGATGTAAGAACACTCGATAATATTAAACCAGATTCATACTGGATGAATACTATCCTTCATGAGCTGGGTCATGGAGTCTATTCATACTATTCTGACAGAACCCTTCCTTTCACTTTAAGGGATGCCGCCCACACTTTTACTACTGAAGCAATAGCTGAAATGTTTGGCAGTTTTGCAAAAAATCCGGATTGGATGATGAAAATGGGTATTGTAAAAGAAGATGAAGTTAAAAAGATCAGCGATGCCCTCGGCAAATCATCAAGGCTCGAGGTGATGGTTTTCAGTCGCTGGGCACAGGTAATGTACAGATTCGAAAAGGCGATGTATGAAAATCCCGACCAGGACCTTAATAAACTCTGGTGGGACCTTGTTGAAAAATACCAGATGCTAAACCGTCCCGAAGGAAGAAATATGCCTGACTGGGCCTCAAAGATTCATGTTGCATTGTACCCCTGCTACTATCATAATTACCTTCTTGGATATGTACTGGGCTCACAGTTTTATTATTATATAACTTCAAATGTTACTCAGAATTCCTCATTTGTTGGTGATAAAGCTGTTGGATTATGGCTTCAGAAGGAAGTTTTCAAACCAGGTGCAAGATATTACTGGAATGATATGATCGAAAGGGCTACAGGTGAAAAACTGACTGCAAAATATTTTGCAAAACAATTTGTAACAATCGATTAACAAGCTTTATTTTTTGGAGACAAAACTAAGATAGAAGGGCGCTCTAATTGAGCGCCTCTATTATAAAAATATTATGCCTGTCAAGGTCCTTCCAGTATTTTATGGAGTTCTTTCTTACAAGTTCCCAGTAGATATTGCTGTCGAGTCCATAGACAAAATTTATCTCCTTAAGCTCATCAGCAATTTTCTTTGCAATTTCCGGTTTTAGTGTAAGTTTTATCTTGTGATCGAGGTAAGTGAATTCTGCTGAAGGTCTGGTTGCGGTGTCGCTGCTCACTGCAAGTAATCCATGCCCTGGAGTTGCTCCAGTACTTACCTGAACCCCGTCGTTCATACAGCTGAGAGGAGGTTCTGAACCTGCATGGGAGAGAGCCCTGAACTCGTCTACCCCTGTATCAAAATACTCTCTTGCCCTGATTCCCATCTTTACACCGATAATTGCAAACACGCCCAGATGCCTGTGCAGTTCATTGGCAATTACACCCGATACCCATTCATCTTCGCCGTACTTTTCAATTATTTCCTCTACATAAGGTTCGATATCCTTCGAATAAAATGCCGGATCGGAAGGGAATCTGTTGATTACCTGGTTCTTGTTCACAGTCTCACCGCTGATGATCTTTTTAAATCCCCCCCTGATCCCCATCAGATCGGACGGATTGCATTCAGAATTATTGCCTGCAAGGTGACTGGTGAAAAGTTCGGGCCAGTGAAGGAAAACGGGGACCAGTTCATCGGTGAGCCTGCGTTCAAATGAATGGTTATCGGATGTTTCGGATCTGAAAAAGGCAGATATTTTATTTGCATAAATGGTATTCGTTTTGCCGATTACCGAGATAAGATCGCTCTCATAGTAAATCTCATCATTTGATCCGGTGACAGCTTTTACCGGTAATTTATGATCAAGCATTATTTGCGATGAAGTTTTATCAATGTTATAATTGAAACCTTTATTATCATCCAGTCCATCGCAGCTCCACACGATCTGTTTCACCTGTTTTGCAAATTCGGGGATGGTCCTCAAAGCGGATGAAGCAGTTGTCATACCTCCAAGACAGATAAAGGTGACGGGTGTTTTTTCAAAAGTTAAAATTTCGCTGATAATCTTAATATGATCAGGAGCATTTGAAGCGTCGATCCCTTTCTCATTACCCCACTGGCATCTTTTTGCTGATTCAAAACCCGGAGATTTGTATGTGGCACTACGGTTTATTCCCACAGGTATTCCTTCGTGATAAAAGGAGTTAAGCAGACTTTTCACTTTTATGTAGGCAGTCGCAGCATCGAGAGCGCCAGGTGAAACGGTGATTCCAAGTACCCTCACATCGGGTGATGCAAGAAACAGGCATATTGCCCTCATATCATCTATCCCGCCATCAGTATCAATAATGACATAATGATTTGGTTTCCATGGATGAGCTATCAGCCAGGAATTCAATAAAAGGGTCAGAAGTATAAGGACTGTTTTTTTCATAATCATGTTACTGGTGCACAAAAATAATACCAATGCTGCTTATGTTTACTATGAGTTTTTCAAAAAGTATTGTTCCCGAACCTGTTTTTATATTTTTCTTATCTTCAACAATATATTTTTTTCTGCAGAATGAAGAAAGTGTTGTTATGGTTTATGCCAGGCGTTATTGCCGGAGTGGTTTTGATAATTGGAGCCGGCAGGGCGATCACCTTTACATCATCAAATGATTATTGTATTTCGTGTCATATACATCCAGCTGCAGATGCAGCATGGAAAAGGTCTGTTCATTATGAAACACGGTCGGGATACAGGATAGCCTGCGTTGAGTGTCATTTGCCTCCCCGGGGTGACGGTTATCTCATGGCAAAAGGGAGGACAGGGTTGCGCGATCTTTGGAGTTACTGGATCAATGACTCCGCATCATTCGACTGGAATGAAAGGGGCCGGCTGGAAGCAGCCAGGATACATGTTTATGAATCATCGTGTATCAGGTGCCACGAAAATCTGTTCCCGCTAAAGCTTTCAAAAGCAGGCGGAGATGCTCATCTTTATTACAGGCAGAACAGAATAAAAATGCCTGACCTTCATTGTATCAACTGCCACCTTAATGCAGGTCATTACATAGAAGGCTATACTCATGGCAGTAACAAGACATTTGGAGCAACCATCCCGGATATTAAAAAGATATTTAAGGAACCTGCAAAAGTTTCAGGGTTCAGATCATATACTGAGTATATTCCGAAGTCTTCCGTTTCGTTCAAAATGGTTGCCGTACCGGGAGGAAAATTCAAAATGGGAAGCCCTGAAAGCGAAGGTTTACGCAGATTTGATGAGGGACCGGTAAGAGAGATTAAGGTAAGCTCATTTTTTATGGCAGAGACAGAAGTTACGTGGAATGAGTACCTCGCATTCTATACCCAGACGGCTGCAGAGGGGAGAACATCGGATAGTGAGGGCAAAAGGGCCAGGGGTGCAGCAGAGACCGATGTCATCTCAGGCGCCACCCCGCCTTATGGTCAGCCTGATCAGGGTTGGGGAATGGGCGATAGACCCGCGATATCATTCAGCTTTCATGCTGCCGAAACTTATTGTAAATGGCTTTCAAAGGTTACCGGAAAGACCTACCGTTTGCCTACAGAGGCTGAATGGGAGTATGCCTGCAGGGCCGGGACAGAGACACCTTATTTTTTTCCTGGTGATCCCGAAAAATTTGAGAAGACCGGCTTCAGAGCCAGGATTTCGAAAAATGATACTGCCGTTATCAGTACCTATGTTATTTACCGTGGAAACAGCCCGTCAAAAACCCAGACTCCCGACAGGGTCAAATCTAATCCGTTCGGACTGAAAAACATGTCTGGTAACGTCGGAGAATTTTGCTCTGACTGGTACCAGGCTGATATCTTATCTAAATATCCCGACGGGCTGATTGATCCAAAAGGTCCGGATACCGGCACCGAACATGTTGTAAGAGGTGGTTCTTATTCGGATATGGCAGGTAGAGTCAGAAGTGCTGCACGAAGTAAAACCAGGAGTGAAGAGTGGCTTAGGACAGACCCGCAGATACCGAAAAGCATCTGGTGGTATTCCGATTGTTTCAACGTCGGATTCAGGGTTGTATGTGAATTTGATTCTAAAACAGAAAAATAGTAATTTGGCAATACAAAATCATTTAACCTAACAGAAATGAAAAAGTCAGATATCTCCAGACGTAAGTTTTTAGGAACGGCTGCCGCTGTTGGAGCTGCAGGCATTGTTGCACCAGCTTTTCTTACAGGTTGTTCATCTTCAACATCAAAGTCAGCAAAAGGGGAACCGGGTAAACTGGCAGAACTGCCTGAAGTCCCATGGCTTGACCAGGCTCCTGACGGCAAGGTTCTGAAAGCAGGTGTTATAGGCTGCGGAGGACGTGGTTCTGGCGCTGCAATTAATTTTCTGAATGCCGGTCCGAATCTTCTCATAACAGCCCTGGGAGACACATTCAAAGACAGGGTCGATCAGGCAAGAGAGCATATCAAAAAAGAAAAGAACCAGGAAGTTCCTGCTGAGAACTGTTTCTCGGGTTTCGATGCATTCCAGAAGGTTATTGACTCAGGTGTTGATATTGTGATACTTGCAACACCTCCTTATTTCCGCCCCGAACATCTGGAAGCTGCTGTAGCAGCAAAAAAACATGTTTTTGCTGAGAAACCTGTCTGTGTCGATCCGTCAGGTGCAAGGTCAGTAATGGCTACAGCAGAAAAAGCCAGGGCTCTAGGTCTGACAATTGTTACTGGTACCCAGCGACGTCATGAGCGCGATTATGTTGCTGCATTTGAACATGTGAAGGCAGGTAATATTGGTGATGTGGTAGGGGGAAATGTTTACTGGAACCAGAGCAAGCTATGGCATCGCGAGAAAGATCCCAAATGGACAGAAATGGAGTGGATGATCCGCGACTGGGTAAACTGGACATGGCTATCAGGAGACCATATTGTTGAGCAGCACCTTCACAATATCGATGTGATGAACTGGTTTACCGGGTCACATCCGGTTACAGCTGTCGGAATGGGTTCGAGACTGAGGAGGATAAACGGCGATCAGTATGATTTTTTCAGCATTGATTACTCCTTTGAAAACGGGATGCATTTTGCCAGTATGTGCCGACAGATAAATGGTTGTGAAAACAATGTTTCCGAAAGGATACAGGGAACGAAAGGTTCTGTAATCTCCTCACCCGGAAAGGTGTCGATCACTGACCTGACCGGAAAGGAAATGTGGAGATATTCATATCCGCTGGATGAGGAGGGGAAACCATCATCCGGGAAAATGATGGATCCGTATGTTCAGGAGCATATAGATATGGTTTCTGCGATCAGGAGTGATAAACCTTTTAATGAACTTGAAAATACCGCAATTTCAGCAATGGTTGCAATTATGGGTCGTGTATCAGCTTATACAGGTAAGAAAGTGACCTGGGATGAAATGATGAACTCGGATCTAAAACTCGGGCCAAAAGTATTTGCCATGGGACCGGTTGATATTCCCAAAAATGTTTCGATCGCGGGAGAAGCATACAAACCTGAAACCACATAGTAATATGGACAGGTCGAGAAGGGGATTTCTGAAAACCGCTGCTCTGGCCGGGACAGCCATTCTGGCCTCTCCCAGATCCTTTGGCAGCAATGGTCCTTTAAGCAAAAAACAGGCATCTGCTGCCGAGGCTCCATTCAGGCTGAAGTATGCCCCGGGATTTGGAATGTTTCCCGAACATTCGGGAAAGGATATTGGTGATAACATAAAATTTGCATACGACATGGGCTTCAGGGCAATGTTCGACAACGGACTGATGAACCGCCCTGTTGAAGACCAGGTTAAGATAGCAACAGGGCTTCAAAAGCTTGGAATGGAACTCGGCCCCTTTGTATTGTATGCCGATTTTACTGTAACCTCATTCGTCCTTAACAAACAGGAAACACGCGAAATGCTAAATAACAAGATGAGGGAAGGGGTTGAGGTAGCGAAAAGGACTGGTGCAAAATGGGCACTTGTTGTTCCCGGCAGATATGATGAGAAGCTTCAGTTGGACTACCAGACAGCCAATGTGATCGATAACCTTAGGTACTGCTGCGATGTTCTTGAACCTGCAGGACTTGTTATGGTACTTGAACCGCTTAATACAATAAGGGATCACCCTGGATTGTTTCTGAAAGGAATACCCCAGGCATTCTCGATATGCAGGGCTGTCAGCAGGCCATCATGCAAAATTGTGGATGATATTTACCATCAGCAGATAACCGAAGGGAATCTCATCCCCAACATAGAGGCTGCCTACAGTGAGATTGCCGCTTTCCATTGCGGTGATAACCCGGGAAGGAATGAACCTACTTCGGGTGAAATAAACTACAAAAATGTATTCAGATATATATACAGGAAGGGTTACCAGGGTGTGATCTGTATGGAGCACGGCCGAAGCCTCGGTGGAAAGGAGGGAGAGATGCGTGTTATTGAAGCTTACAGGGAGGTAGATAGTTTCGATGTTTGAAAATGCAGAATTGTATTAAACGAAATCATTCGCAGGGATTATGAAAGCCAGTATCAGGTTGATTTTTTTAACGGTAGTCGTTTTACTCTCATTTATTATGACAGGATGCAGTCACAAGACAAGATTCATTATCGGTAACTATTCAGAAAATGGTGAGAACGGGATCACTATTTGCGATCTTAACAGCTCCTCGGGAAAGATGGAGATGGTCTCTTCATTCAATGCAGGACCTGATCCTTCATACCTCTGTATCTCTCCGAAACATAAACTCTTTTATGTTATCAATGAGGTTGATGACTTTAAAGGGACAAAGGCAGGAGGAATAACCACTGTGAGTTATAAGAATGATTTTGGGTTTCTGAAAAAGGAGGGGGAATTGCCTGTTCCAAACGGAGGACCATGTTTCATCTCCATCAGCCCCGACAACAGGTTCCTGCTTGTTGCGAATTACGGCGGCGGATCAGTTGCTGTTGTAAAACTTGATAAGAACGGTATTCCTGAGGCCGTTACGGATACTGTTTCCTATTCTGACACTCTTTCAATAAATGGAATAGAGAGAAGGGTATCTCATGCACATATGATCGGTTTTGATCCTTCAGGTGAAAAGGTATATGTTACCGACCTTGGACTGGACAGGATAATGATATATGACCTTAATCTGTCATCGGGCAGGCTGGTTCCCCTTAGTGAAAAAGGTATTGCCCTGTCAACGGGCTCGGGCCCCCGTCATTTTGTTTTTAACATTGAAGGTACAATGATGTACGTATTGGGGGAACTGAATTCGACAGTAACAGTATTACGGGTCGGCAGTGCAAAGCGACTGACAGAAGCACAGGTAATATCAACACTCAGTCCGGGATTTACCGGTAAAAACAGCGGTGCTGATATACATATGGACAATTCGGGTGAATATCTCTATTGTACAAACCGGGGGGAGAACAATGTTGCCACTTTCAGGATCGGGAAGGATGGTCTTCTGACCCTTGCTGGTCATACTTCCTGCGGGGGGAACTGGCCGAGAAATTTTGCGTTGGACCCGTCAGGAAGGTTTCTTCTGGCAGCAAATCAGAGATCGGATAATATTGTGGTTTTTAAGATCGATCCTTCAACTGGATTGCCGGCAGACAGTATCAGCAGCATTACAGTTGAGGCTCCAGCCTGCATAAAATTCTAGACCCGGCTAACTGCATGTTATATCGCTGGGCGATATGCGTTTGTCTTTTTTGTTATGTCTATTTACAATCCTGCTCAACCTTAATTATCGGCTTTATGTCAAATCCCTCCAGAACCGCCTTGTCGAGAAGCATCCTGTAAGTCTCTTCCTCCATTACTTTCTCTCTGCAGAGGATCCACAGGTATTTGAATGAAGGATCGCCAACAAGCACATATTTATAATCCTTATCGAGATGGATTATCCAGTAATTGCCACTGAATGGCCAGAAGAATCTCACCTTTAGTTTTGCTGGTACGTTTTTATCAGGAACCCATGCCACACCTTCCGAACTGCTGACTTCTGACGGATTGCTTATCCTGTGCCCTTTATTCAAAACAGTTATTCTGCCATCCTCCCTTAATGTGTAATTTGCCGTTACGCATTTAAGATTTTTTTCGAAGGAGTTCGGAAGACGAGCTATTTCGTACCATACCCCGGTATATCTGTTCAGATCAACTGACTGAACAACAGAAGGCTTATTCTGGGAGAACGATTTGATTGCTATCATAGACAAAATTATTATGAAGATTTTTTTCATTGGGATTATTGAATTAATTTTCATTGAATTTACGAACAATTCTCCGTAAGTTTAATACAAATTATTTTCTGCGGGAAAAAAATGAGAAGAGAGGAACAGATCACATCACTTGAGAACCATTCCGATAAAACATGGGATGTCATAATTGCCGGCGGCGGGGCTACAGGTGCAGGTATCGCTCTCGATGCTTCCACAAGGGGATATAAAGCACTTCTGCTTGAAAAGAGTGATTTTGCCCAGGGTACATCTTCGAGAAGCACAAAACTGGTACACGGGGGTGTACGGTATCTTGCACAGGGCGATCTTTTCCTTGTAATTGAAGCTTTGCGGGAAAGGGGAATTATGTTGAAGAATGCACCGCATCTCACTTCCGACCAGCAATTTGTTATTCCCATTTATACATGGTTCGATATGCTCCTGTACACGGCCGGACTTAAATTCTATGATATTCTCGCCGGACGTCAGAGCCTCGGAAGATCATATTTCATTGGTCGTAAAAAGACAATGGAACGTCTGCCAAACCTTAAGGGTGAGGGGTTGAAGGGTGGAGTGGTTTATCACGATGGACAGTTTGACGATTCACGAATGACAATTGAACTGGTAAGAAAGGCTTGCGAATCGGGATGTACCGCTCTTAACTATTTAACTGTTAATAAATTAACAAAAAATGACTCAGGAAAGGTTTCAGGAGTAAATGCTTTCGATATTATCTCAGGCAGGTCTTATGAGATAAAGTCAAAATGTGTTATAAATGCCACAGGTGTGTTCGCAAACGATATCATCAGGATGGATGATCCGAAGGCCCTTCCGATACTAAGGCCTAGCCAGGGCATACATGTTGTTCTCGATAATTCATTTCTTGCTGGCAGCGCGGCAATAATGATCCCTAAAACGACCGACGGCCGTGTTCTTTTTGCCATACCGTGGCATGGAAAGGTTGTTGCTGGAACAACAGATACTCCTCTTCAGGAGATTTCGTCAGAGCCGAAAGCGATGGAAGATGAGATATCATTTATTCTTGAAACTGCCGGGAAATATTTAATAAAGGCTCCTGGACGGAAAGATGTCCTCTCCGTTTTTGCTGGTTTGCGGCCTCTTGCCTCAGATCCGTCCAATCCACATTCAACAAAAGAGATATCACGTAGGCATAAAATTATCGTCTCCCGTTCCGGGCTCATTACAATTACCGGAGGGAAATGGACCACCTACAGACGGATGGCCTCAGAAACCTTAGACAGGGCTATTAGTGAGAAATTTCTTTTGAAAAGGGAATGTCTGACAGAAAACCTTGTACTCGATGATTTTAATGGAAGTTATCTTTTCCCGCACATGAAGGTTTATGGAAGAAGTTCAGTGGATATAGAAAAGTTGTTTGCCGAAAATAAAAACTTGTTGAGGAAAATCCATCACGAATTTTCATATACTGCTGCTGAAGTGATCTGGATATGCCGGAATGAGATGGCTGTAAATGTTGAAGATATCCTCGCACGCCGGACACGTGCCCTTTTCCTTAATGCACGGGCAAGTGCTGAAGCAGCACCCCAGGTTGCCAGGATTATGGCAGAAGAGTTTGGTTTTGATGAAAAATGGCAGAAAGAGCAGATATTTTCTTTCAATAAACTTGCTGAAAACTACATACTTCAGGGAAATTAAAGAGTAACACAAAACAAATGAAAGAATTAATCCTCTCCCTCGATCAGGGTACCACAAGCTCAAGGGCGATACTTTTCGACCATAAGGGGCTTCCGGTTGCCACAGCGCAGAAAGAGTTCAGACAGATCTTCCCCAGGCCCGGATGGGTTGAGCACGACCCTGAGGAGATATGGTCCTCTCAATCAGGGGTTGCAATCGATGTGATGAAAAAAGCAGACGCTGATCCGGCTTCAATTGCAGCAATTGGAATTACCAACCAGCGCGAGACAACCATTATCTGGAACCGGAAAACAGGAAAACCAGTCTGTAATGCAATTGTGTGGCAGGACCGCCGGACTTCTGATTATTGCGACAAGCTTAAATCTGAAGGCCATTCGGAGATGATACTTGAAAAGACAGGACTCGTGATAGATGCCTATTTCTCTGCGACGAAGGTAAAATGGATACTCGACAATGTTGTTGATGCAAGGGACCAGGCTGAAAATGGATTGCTTGCCTTTGGAACTGTCGACTCATGGCTGGTATGGAACCTTACGGGCGGAAAAACTCATGTGACAGATGTCTCAAATGCTTCCAGAACAATGCTTTTCAATATTAATACATTGAAGTGGGACAAGGAGCTTCTGGAACTCTTTGGTATACCTGAAAGTATTTTGCCGGAAGTAAAGTCTTCAAGTGAGATTTACGGTAAGACCTCAGGGCTGTTTGGAACTGAGATCAGGATCGCCGGCATCGCAGGTGATCAGCAGGCAGCTCTTTTTGGCCAGATGTGCATTGAACCCGGGATGGTTAAGAACACTTACGGAACAGGATGTTTCATGATGATGAATATAGGAACGAAGCCGATATATTCTGAGAATAAACTTCTTACTACCGTGGCATGGAAGATCGGGGACAAAACTGATTATGCTCTAGAAGGAAGCATTTTTATTGCTGGGGCTGTAGTCCAATGGCTTCGCGACGGTTTGGGAATAATACAACAATCGGGTGATGTTGAGAAACTTGCATCAAAGGTGAAAGATAGTGATGGAGTTTATTTTGTCCCGGCATTTGCAGGACTGGGGGCACCACACTGGGATCAGCATGCCAGAGGCACCATGGTCGGGATTACACGGGGTACAACATCATCGCATATTGCAAGAGCTGCACTCGACAGCATAGCATTTCAAACTCTTGATGTTCTTACTGCAATGCAGAGTGATTCTGGAATATTAATCAAGCAACTCAGGGTCGATGGTGGTGCAACTGTCAATAATCCGCTAATGCAATTCCAGTCAGACCTTCTTCAGACAGCTGTGGTTCGGCCGAAAATTACTGAGACTACTGCCCTTGGTGCAGCTTACCTTGCCGGTCTTGCTGTCAGTTACTGGTCGGGTATTGGTGAGATAAGCCATCAGTGGCAACAGGATCGTTTATTTGAACCCGCTGTGTCAGCAGAAGCAGTTAAGGAAAAGATCAGGGGATGGCAAAGAGCGGTTGGGGCGGTTAAGTATTGGGCTTTGAATATTGAATAAATTTACCCCCATTACAGCCTACCCAATTTAGATGAGACAAGATAACTTAAACTCTAACATAAATTAATAATTATGAGTCCATTCCATGCCGAATTCTTCGGAACAGCCATTATAATTGTTTTTGGCGGTGGTGTTGTAGCTAATGTTTTACTGAACAAGACAAAAGGTAATAACAGCGGCTGGATTGTTATTACCTTCGGATGGGCAGTTGGTGTCTTTACCGGAGTACTGATCGCAGCTCCCTTCAGTGGAGCCCACCTTAATCCGGCAGTAACCCTTTCGCTGGTACTGGCACACAAATTTTCAGTGTCGCTGATGCCAGGCTATATATGTGCCCAGCTCCTGGGAGCAATGTTCGGGGCGCTGCTTGTATGGCTTGCCTATAAGAAGCATTTTGATGCCACTGAAGATGGAGACGCGAAGCTTGCAGTTTTCTGTACTGCACCCAATATCAGGAGTTACTGGTATAATGTTCTTACCGAGATCATCGGCACTTACGTCCTGACGCTTGCTGTGCTTTACATGGCCACACCTGAGGTAGGGCTTGGAGCACTTAATGCCCTTCCTGTTGCCCTGGTTGTTCTGGGGATCGGATTGTCCCTTGGCGGACCAACCGGGTATGCAATTAATCCGGCACGTGACCTTGGCCCCAGAATAATGCATTTTATTCTGCCAATCCCGATGAAGCGCGACAGTGATTGGAAATATTCATGGGTTCCGATCCTTGGTCCGATTGTTGGTGCAACGCTGGCAGCAGGTATGTTTATCTTATTTGGAGGATAAAGTATTTAGTAATAAAACATTGTTTTCCCAAAGGTTTTGTTTCCTTTGGGATTTTTATTTGGTTTACTATATTCGGGAGACGAAACATTTGGATATAAATATCGTATTGAACCTGATGTTACAACTTAATTTAGTTAAAAATAATAGCCTTGTAAATTGTATCCATGCAACAATTTAAGGGAAAAGAAAGTCTAAAGAAAAAGACCCCATATAAATATATTGAATTTCATGATCAGAAATAAACTGCTGCCCAGACAGTTTTTAACTTATATTTCGATATTGTTTTTGTGCACAATTACAGCACAGGCAGCAACTATAACGAGTACTGTAACAGGTGGTAACTGGAATACCGGATCTTCATGGGTTGGAGGTGTTATTCCTGGTTCAGGTGATGACGTAATTATTGTTTCAACTGCAACAATTACAGTCACAGCTGATGCGAATGCACGCACAATTGACCTCTACGGTATTCTGGTGGTAAATGATCAGGTAACACTGACTATTCAGGGAAATGTTACTGTTGAAAGCAGTGGACGTCTGTACCTCTCCGGAGATACCAGCTGCAGCGGAAGTGCACAATCGACTCTGATCGTATATGGGAATTACTCGAATTACGGAATTTCATGTTTCTGGAAAAGCTGGGCCATAATTGCCGGTGATCTTTATTCACCCAGTGCTTCCGGAATTCAGAATAACGGATTCCTGGTTATCGGAGGAAATGCAATCGGAGAAAATGAGCTTGCGCGCCGGGGCCGCATCATTGCGGACGAAGGTTCAGAGGCTCAGGCATGAAAGTACGAAGTTCGGTAAAGAGAATATGCGAGCGGTGCAAGGTCGTCCGGCGCAAGCGCGTCGTGCGTATAATCTGCAGCAACCCGCGGCACAAGCAGCGCCAGGGCTA